>Ga0182738_1002392_pt1 | contig 22263 bp, 21 predicted proteins | sample eDN5th30CBELigMG_FD_128876 | JGI IMG/M metagenome (GOLD analysis project Ga0182738, IMG submission 128876) | Enriched Miracle-Growth compost microbial communities from Emeryville, California, USA - eDNA 5th pass 30_C BE-Lig MG (version 2)... ...
CCTCGTCGCCGACGGCCTTGAGCCAGCGGGTGACGGTGCCTTCGGTGACCGACTCGCCCAGTGCCGGCATGGTGACCGAGGTGCCCTCACCGCTCCCACCCGAGGATGCGGGCTGCGCGGGGGCGGACTCGGCGGCGGGCTCCTCCGCGGGAGCCTCTTCGGCCGGTGCCTCTTCGGCGGCGGGAGCGGAATCTCCACCGGCTTCCTCACCGGCGTCACCGATCACGGCCAGTTCGCCACCGATCTCGACCGTGTCGTCCTCCTGGGCGACGATCTTGACCAGCACGCCGGCTGCAGGCGACGGGATCTCGGTGTCGACCTTGTCCGTGGAGACTTCGAGCAGGGGCTCGTCGACTTCGACCGTGTCTCCTTCCTGCTTGAGCCATCGCGTGACAGTTCCCTCGGTGACGCTCTCACCAAGCGCTGGCATCTGGACGGAGAAGGCCATGTCTGTTGACTCCTCGACGGTTGTGTTCGTGTGTGTTGAGTTGTACCGACTCGTGGTCGCCGACCATTGTGTGGTCGTTGACCATTGTGCGCGGGGCGGGAACCCCGTGCCTGCTGGTTCACGTGTTCGGTCGGGCCGATACCGGCGGGGCATGGCCCCTCCCATCCTTGCACCTATCTTTCGGTGATGTTCGGGGAGGGGCGGATCACCTCACACCGGGGGTTCCGCTGTTGCCGATCACACCGGTCCTCTCCCTTGCCCCGGACGGGCCCGTAGGAGAGGACCGGTGCCGAAGATCATCCGTTGGCGGCGACGTCCTCGATCACGGCGAGCATCGTGCGCACGGGCACGCCGGTGCCGCCCTTGCCGACGTAACCGAACGGTCCGCCCGTGTTGAAGGCCGGGCCGGCGACGTCGATGTGCGCCCACTGAACACCCTCGGCGACGAACTCCTTCAGGAAGATGCCGGCCGTGAGCATGCCGCCCCACCGGTGCGGGGAGACGTTCGCGAGGTCGGCGACGCGGGACTCGAGATCGCCGCGCAGTTCCTTCGGGAAGGGCATCGCCCAGCCGTTCTCACCGACCTCCCGGGACAGCGCCGCCACGCGGTCGCGGAACTCGTCGTGACCCATGACGCCCGGCGTGCGGGTGCCGAGGGCGACCATCTGCGCGCCGGTGAGGGTCGCGGTGTCGATGAGGTAGTCGGGATCGTCCTCGCACGCGCGCACGATCGCGTCGGCGAGGATCAGGCGACCCTCCGCGTCGGTGTTGATGACCTCGACCGTGGTTCCGCCGTACTGGGTCAGCACGTCGCCCGGACGCTGCGCGGTCGACGACGGCATGTTCTCGGCCATCGGCACGGTCGCGGTGACGTCGGCGGCGACACCGAGCTTCGCGGCGAGTACGACCGTCGCGACGACCGCGGCGGCCCCGGCCATGTCGGAGGTCATCGCCTCCATACCGGCGGCGGGCTTGATGGAGATGCCGCCGGTGTCGAAGGTGATGCCCTTGCCCACGAGCGCGACCTTCGGGGCCTTCCGCTTCTTCGACGAGTAGGACAGGCGCACGAGACGCGGGGGACGCGACGAGCCCTTGCCGACGCCGACGATGCCGCCGAAGCCCTTCTTCTCGAGCGCCTTCTCGTCGAGGATCTCGACCTTCAGGCCGGCGGCCTCACCGAGCGCCTTCGCGCGCTCGGCGAACTCGGCCGGGAACAGGTGGCTCGGCGGGGTGTTCACGAAGTTCCGGGCCGTCGCGACGGCCTCGGCGATCGCGACGGAGCGGGTGAGGGCCGCCTTGGCCGCGCGGTCGCGGGTCGACGGCACGAGCAGCTCCACCCGCGCGACGGGCCGCGCGTCCTCCTTGGGGGCGGACTTCTCCGACCGGAACTCGGTGTAGGTGTAGGCGCCGAGCGCGAAGCCTTCTGCTGCGGCACCGAGGTCGACGGCGGACAGCGTGGTCGCGACCGTCTCCACACCCGTCAGCGCGCGTGCCGCGGTACCGGCGGAGCGGCGGACCTGCTCGGCGTCGATCTTGTCGGCGTCGCCGAGACCGACGGCGAGCACGCTCGCCACGGGCAGGGAGACAGGTGCCGGCACGCGGGTGAGCTCCTCGCCGCGGCCCTTCGCGCCCACGGCGACCAGGGCGTCGAGCAGTTCGCCGAGAACCGCTTCGTCGATCGGTGCGTCGCCGGCGAGTATCTCGGGGGTGGCGTCGGAGGAGGTCACGCCGATCACCAGGACATCGGCTCGTTTCGAAACCGAACCGGCGAGAACGAGTTCGGGAAGATCGGGAGTGGGTGCACTCACAGGGCATCTCCTTGGGGCTGGGTCGGGAACGAGCGAGTCGTTCTCTTACGGCGTCGTTCGGTGCGAGGGGAATCGCCTCGATGCCATCGACCCTAATGACAACGACGCCCGGCGTCGCTGTCGGACACGATGGCCGTGGGATAGCGTCGTACGCCATGAGCGACGAGGAACTGAAGCAGGGCCCCATCCACACCGTGCACGTCGAACTCGGTGCGACCTTCGCTCCGTTCGGCGGTTGGGAGATGCCGGTCTCCTACGCCGGGACGGTCGCCGAGCACACGGCCGTGCGCGAGAACGTGGGACTGTTCGACGTCAGCCACCTGGGCAAGGCGCTCGTCGCCGGACCGGGTGCCGCCGAGTTCCTGAACACCACGCTCAGCAACGATCTCACCCGGATCGGCCCCGGCAAGGCGCAGTACACGCTGTGCTGCACCGAGACCGGCGGTGTCGTCGACGACCTGATCGTCTACTACGTCTCCGACGACGAGCTCTTCCTCGTTCCGAACGCGGCCAACACCGCGGCGGTCGTCGAGGCGCTGTCCGCGGCGGCGCCGGCCGACGTCACTGTGACGAACCAGCATCGCGACCACGCGGTGTTCGCCGTCCAGGGCCCGAAGTCCGTCGAGGTCCTCGAGGCGCTCGGCCTGCCCACCGACATCGCCTACATGGGATTCGCCGACGGCGAGTACGAGGGTGCTGCGGTGCGTGTGTGCCGCAGCGGCTACACCGGTGAACGCGGCTACGAGGTGCTGCCGCGCTGGGACGACGCCGAAGGTGTCTTCCGCGCGCTGCTCGACGCCGTCCGCGCACAGGGTGGTCAGGCCGCCGGTCTCGGCGCCCGCGACACCTTGCGCACCGAGATGGGCTACGCGCTGCACGGGCACGAGTTGTCCGTCGACATCTCGCCGCTCGAAGCGCGGGTCGGATGGGCCGTGGGCTGGAAGAAGCCGCAGTTCTGGGGCCGCGACGCGCTGCTCCGCGAGAAGGAGGCGGGCCCGGCACGGAAACTGTGGGGCCTGCGGGCGCTCGACCGCGGCGTCCTGCGTCAGGACCTGACGGTGCGTCGCGACGGTGACGAGGTCGGGCGGACCACCTCGGGAACCTTCTCGCCGACTCTCAAGATCGGCATCGCTCTCGCGCTCCTCGACACCTCCGCCGGACTCGAACCCGGCGACGAAGTGACCGTGGACGTGCGCGGACGATCGCTGCGTGCCGAAGTGGTGGCTCCGCCGTTCGTCGAGGACCACACCAGATAGCGGTTCTGCGGGCGGTTGTACCATTGTCGTCCATGACAGGTGTCCTCGAATTCGCCCGCGTCCAGCATCCTTCACCGAGCTCTGCGGAGCGGCGCCAGGAGGTTCTGTCGAATCCCGGATTCGGGCAGTACTTCACCGATCACATGGTGTCGATCACGTACGCCGACGGAATCGGCTGGCACGACGCGAAAGTCGAGCCGTACGCACCGATCTCGCTCGACCCGGCGGCAATGGTCCTGCACTACGGGCAGGCGATCTTCGAAGGCCTCAAGGCCTACCGTCAGGCCGACGGCAGCATCGCGTCGTTCCGCGTGACCGCCAATGCCGCGCGCATGAACCGGTCCGCGGAGCGGCTCGCGATGCCGTACCTGCCGCCGGAGCTGTTCGTGAAGGCGATCACCGAGCTGGTCGAGGTCGACAACGAGTGGGTCCCCGCCGCGGGTGGCGAGGATTCCCTCTACCTGCGTCCCTTCGCGTTCGCGATCGAGCCGGCTCTCGGCGTGCGGCCCGCGAAGGAGTACAAGTTCCTCGTCATCGCGTCTCCGGCGGGTGCCTATTTCCCGCGCGGCGTGAAGCCCGTCAACGTGTGGCTCTCCCGCGAGTACGTGCGCGCCTCCCCGGGCGGCACCGGCGCCGCGAAGTTCGCCGGCAACTACGCGGCCTCGCTCGTCGCGCAGGCCCATGCCGCCGAGCAGGGTTGCGACCAGGTGGTCTGGCTCGACGCGATCGAGCGCAAGTACGTCGAGGAGATGGGCGGCATGAACCTGTACTTCGTGTACGGGTCCGGTGCCGACGCGCGCCTGGTCACGCCGGAGCTGTCCGGCTCGCTGCTTCCCGGCATCACCCGCGACTCGCTGCTCACCCTCGCCAAGGACTCCGGTCTCGCGGTCGAGGAGCGGCGCATCAGCACCGACGAGTGGCGTGAGAAGGCCGCCAGCGGTGAGATCACCGAGGTGTTCGCGTGCGGCACCGCCGCGGTCATCACGCCGGTCGGCAGCGTCAAGGACAAGGACGGCGAGTTCACCATCGCCGACGGTGAGCCCGGCCCGATCACGATGGCCCTGCGCGACACCCTCACGGGCATCCAGCGCGGTACCTTCGCCGACACCCACGGGTGGATGACGACGCTGCGCAAGTGACGTAGCCACGAACGACGCGAGGGGTGCTGCCGGATTCGGCAGCACCCCTCGTCATTTCCGGACGTAGTGCGATCTAGAGCAGACTCGCCGCCGCCACCGCGACGGCGGCAACCGTGCCCTCGGTGACCGCGCCGAGCACGTCACCGTTCATGCCGCCGAAGCGCGCGGCGCAGTGGCGGGCGAAGAGAACCGCGGCGACCAGTACCACCGCGACGACGAACGGTCCGGACGGGATCGGCCCGGGCAGGCACACGAGCGACAGTGCCACGGCCGCCACCGTCCACACCACGATCGGCACGACGCCCTGTGTCCCTGCCACGAGTGAGCCGAAGCCGCTGCCGGGCGCTGCCGGTACGCCGCGTCGGCACGCGACGACCACGGCCACACGTCCCGAGAAGACCGCGAACGCGATCGCCCACCACGCGTCGGTGTCGGCGAGCGCGCCGAACGAGGCGGCCTGCAGACCGAGGACGACGACGAGCGCCGCGACACCGAAAGGGCCCGCGCCGCCGCTGTGCATCACCTCGCGCGCCCGCTCGGGCGGGCCGTAGCAGCCGAGACCGTCGGCGGTATCGCTCAGACCGTCGACGTGCATTCCCCGGGTGCCGACCGCCAGCACCCCGACACACAGCAGACCCGTCACCAGCGGTGGCGTCCCGACGGCGGAACCGACCAGGCAGACGACCGTGGCCGCGGCAGCGAGCACGGCACCGGCGATCGGCGCCGCGGAGATCGCACGACCCGCGACCGTCCGGTCGATTTCCGACGGGCCTCGCGCGGGCAGGACCGTCAACCACGACAGGGCCAGCGCGGCCCCACCGAGCCAGGCGCGGATCATCAGTCGGTGATCGCCGGAGCGCTCTCGTCGCGGGTGCTCACGCCCGCTTCGGAGAAGGTGGCCATCTGCGCGAGGATCGCAACCGCACCCTGCAGCACCGGCAGCGCCGTGACGGCACCCGAGCCCTCTCCGAGGCGCATTCCGAGGTCGACGATCGGTTCGAGCCGGAGATGACGCAGCGCGAGGGTGTGGGCGGGTTCGGCCGACCGGTGGCCGGAGACCCACCAGCGTGCCGCGCCGGGTGCGAGTTCCTCGGCGACCATCGCGGCGGCGGTGACGACGACGCCGTCGAGGATCACCGGCGTCCGGCGGATCGCGGCCTGCGCGAGGAATCCAGCCATCGCCGCGAAGTCGGCGCCGCCGGCGGTGCGCAGCAGGGCGACAGGATTTCGTACGTGGGGTCGTGCCCGCCACATGGCGTCGCGGATCGCAGTGACCTTGCGCATCCACCCCGCGTCGTCGACGCCGGTGCCGCGGCCGACCGCGGCCACGGGCTCGGTGGAGGTGAGGGTGGCGATGAGAACGGTTGCAGGAGTGGTGTTCCCGATCCCCATATCACCCGCGACGAGCAGATCCGCGCCTTCGTCGACCTCGCGGTCGGCGAGCGCACGGCCTGCCTCGATCGCGCGGATCGTCTCCTCGTGCGTCAGTGCGTCCTCGCGGTCGATGCTGCCGCTCGAGCGCCGGATCTTGAACTCGGACACCTCGGGGGAGGTGTCGCTCTCGACGGCCATGTCGACGACCCGCACTCCCGCTCCTGCGGCAGCGGCGAGCACGTTCACGGCGGCGCCACCCGCGGACAGGTTCGCGACCATCTGCGCGGTGACCTCCGGCGGATAGGCCGAGACCCCGTTACGCGCGACGCCGTGGTCGCCTGCGAAGACCACGACGCGTGGCCGGCGGAAGGGATGGGGCGGGACCTCGCCCTGGCAGGCGGCGACCCAGCACCCGAGTTCCTCGAGCCGGCCGAGCGAGGCGGCGGGCTTCGTCAGATCCCGCTGGCGTTCCTCGGCGGCGACGCGTGCTTCGAGATCGGGTAGGTCGACGCGCGGGAACTCGACGTCGGCGGGGGAATCGGAACCGCTGGTCACAGGTCACCTCTCGGACGGATCTTCACGCGAGAACGCTATCAACCGCCCGGTCTGGCAGGAATTCGACGTTATGCGTCATCACTGCCACTTTTCGGCGACGGGGGTCGGTCGGAGGATCGAGACATGATCGAACTCACAATCACGGTCGTGGTCCTGTCCACCCTGGTCGTCGGACTCGAGCTGCTCCGCCGAAGGACCGCTCCCGCGCCGGCCTGGGTCCGGCGCGCACCCTGGCGGCTCCACTGGGATCGCCCCGCGGAGACGACTCGGCCGCGGCACCGCATGTCTCAGGACATGCAGGCCGCGGCCGAGATCCGGCGGCTACCGCCGATCGTGTGCGGGGCGCCTCACAACTGAGGGTCGCCGGGAGGTCAGACGGCGTCGCCCGGGCCCACCCGGGGGAGCGGTGCACGCAGCTTCTTGATCTGGGAGGCGCGCACGAAGGCGTACCAGCCGAGCCCGAAGCCACCGTCCGTCGAATCCGGGAAGCGCTCGCGCGCCTTCTTGTTGACCATACGTCCGAGGTAGATGCCCTCGATGATCATCAGGAACATCATCACGAACATCGCGAGCGTGACGTACTGCTGCACCACCGGTCCGAGGAACATCGACATGATGAGAACGAGGGCGAGCGGCATGAACAGGCCGACGAGATTGCGCCGGCTGTCGACGATATCGCGCACGTAGGCGCGCACCGGGCCGCGATCGCGGGGGAGCAGGTACTTCTCCTCGCCCGCGAGCATCCGGTTGCGGCGCTCGGACGCGTCGGCGCGCCGCTGCGCGGCGGCCGCCTTGCGCTCCTCCTTGCTCTGCGACTTGCGGGCGGCCTTGCGGCGCTCGCGTGCTTCCTTCGTAGTCAGGGGAGCGGGGGCGACGGGACCGCGACGACGGTTCTCGGCGTCGCGCCGTTTGGGCGTCGGACGCCCCTTACCGGTCGTCGCTTTCGCGGACGCGGAATCGTCGGGAGTCGCGGCCGGGGAGTCCTCGGTCGCAGGAACCTGGTGATCGGCGGAGTCGTCGGAACCACCGCGGCGTAGCAACTTCACACCACCAGGCTATGGGATAGTGGAGAGAAGCGGGAAATTCCGCATGCCATACCACGCTCGGCGCAACTCGTCCACGAGGAATAGATTCCGGCGCGGTACCGTTGAACCATCGGGTTTCGACACGAACGACAGGGAGCGCCCATGACTGTGCAGCAAGAGACCGATACTCACGGCGTCATCCTGACCGAGGCCGCCGCTGCGAAGGCGAAGGCACTGCTCGATCAGGAGGGCCGCGACGACCTCGCACTGCGTATCGCCGTGCAGCCCGGAGGCTGTGCCGGTCTGCGGTACCAGCTGTTCTTCGACGATCGCACGCTGGACGGAGACCTCACGAAGGAATTCGCCGGTGTGACGCTCGCCGTCGACCGGATGAGCGCGCCGTACGTCGAGGGTGCGTCGATCGACTTCGTCGACACCATCGAGAAGCAGGGCTTCACCATCGACAACCCGAATGCCACGGGATCGTGTGCCTGCGGCGACTCGTTCAACTGAACCGAGAACGCACCTCGGAACCCCGGCGCTTCACGGCGCCGGGGTTCCGTCGTTTCCGCGGTAGTACCGTGGGACCGCTACGGCTCTCCGTGTGAGCAGCCACACCATCCACATCCGCGGAAAGGCTCAGCCACGTGACCATCGCCGTGACCGGCTCCATCGCCACCGACCACCTCATGCGCTTCCCGGGCCGGTTCGCCGAGCAGCTGCTCGCCGACCAGCTCGCGCACATCTCCCTGAGCTTCCTCGTCGACGACCTCGTCGTCCGGCGCGGTGGAGTGGGCGGCAACATCGCCTTCGCGATGGGTGTCCTGGGCGGAACGCCGGTGCTCGTCGGCTCCGTCGGTGCCGACTTCACCGAGTACCGCACCTGGCTCGAGGACCACGGGGTGGACTGCTCGTCGGTGCGGATCTCGCAGACCGCCCACACCGCCCGCTTCGTGTGCACCACCGACCTGGACATGGCGCAGATCGCGTCGTTCTACCCCGGTGCGATGTCCGAGGCCCGCGAGATCTCGATCGCCGACGTGGTGAGCAAGCACGGCGTCGACCTCGTGCTCGTCGGCGCCAACGACCCCGACGCGATGATCCGGCACACCGAGGAGTGCCGCCGGCTCGGCGTCCCGTTCGTCGCCGATCCGTCCCAGCAGCTCGCTCGCCTGGACGGGCAGCAGACCGAGCAGCTCATCGACGGTGCCGAGTACCTGTTCACCAACGAGTACGAGTGGGGCCTGCTGCTGCAGAAGACCGGTCTCACCGAGGACGAGGTGCAGGCGAAGGTCGGCATGCGCATCACCACCCTCGGCGGCGACGGCGCGAAGATCGTCGACCGCGACGGCAACCGGGTGCAGGTCGGTGTGGTGCCCGAACGCGCCAAGGTCGACCCCACCGGTGTGGGCGATGCCTTCCGCGCAGGCTTCCTGCTCGGCCACCGCTCCGGTCTGAACATCGAACGGGCCGCGCAGCTGGGCTCGCTGGTCGCGGTGCACGTCCTCGAGACCACCGGCACGCAGGAGTGGAGCTTCGACCGCACCGACGCCCTCAAGCGTCTCGCCGACGCCTACGGCACCGGCGCCGCCGACGAGATCGGCGCGGTTCTCGGCGCCTGATCCCGCCCCCGGAACGACGAACGGCCGCGAGCACCCCGGAAGGGGAGCTCGCGGCCGTGTCTCGTCGTGACCGTCAGATCTCGACCGGGTAGGCCGGCTCCTGGATCTGCGGCACGATGCGCTTCTCCACGAAGATGCCGTGCCAGACCATGAAGCACAGCACCGTCCACAGACGACGGCTGTGATCGATCGGGCCGGTCCGGTGCTCGTCGAGCATCCTCGCCACCGCGGCCTTGTCGAGCAGGTGATCGGTCTGCGACTCGGCGATCACCTCGTGCGCCCAGTCGAACAGCTCCGTGCCGGCCAGCCAGTGCCGCAGCGGCACCGGGAAGCCCAGCTTCGCGCGGTGCAGCACGTGCGGCGGGACGATGCCCTCCAGTGCCTGCCGCAGCGCATACTTCGTCGTCTGTTTCGTGATCTTCTGGTCCAGCGGAACCTGCGACGCCACCCGGAAGACCTCGGAGTCCAGGAACGGCACGCGCAGCTCGAGCGAATTGGCCATCGTCATCTTGTCGGCCTTGACGAGGATGTCGCCGCGCAGCCACGTGAACAGGTCGAGATGCTGCATCCGTGCCACCGGATCCCAGCCGGCAGACTGCGCGTAGATCGGGGCGGTGACGTCCTGGTGCGTCCATTCCGGACGGAAGTCGCGCAGCACCGAGCGCAGCTGCGCGTCGTTGAAGCTGCGGGCGTTGCCGTAGTAGCGCTCCTCGAGCGTCATCGAGCCACGGTGCAGCAGGCTCTTGCCTCGGGTGCCCTCGGGGATGCGCTCCGACAGCTTCCCGGCGGCCCGGCGCAGCGCCGGCGGCAGGAACTCGAACGGACGCAGCGACAGCGGCTCGCGGTAGATCGTGTACCCGCCGAACAGCTCGTCGGCGCCCTCACCGGACAGCACGACCTTGACGTGCTTGCGGGCCTCCCGGGCGATGAACCACAGCGGCACGAGCGCCGGGTCGGCCACCGGGTCGTCGAGGTACCAGATGATTTCCGGGATCGCCGCGGCGAACTCGCTGGGGGAGACCACCCGCACCACGTGCCGGGCACCGATCGCGGCCGCCGACTCCGCGGCGACGTCGACCTCGGAGTAGCCCTCCCGCTCGAAACCCGCGGTGAAGGTGATGAGCTTCGGGTTGTGGCGCATCGCCAGCGCGGCGATGGCCGTGGAGTCGATGCCACCCGAGAGGAACGACCCGACGGTCACGTCGGCGCGCATGTGCTTGGCCACCGAGTCCTCGAGGGCCTCGGCGATCTCGCGGTAGCGGTCCTGTTCGCGTCCCGCCGCGAACGGCCGGACCGGGAAGGTGGGGTGGAAGTAGCGGGTGATCTCGGGCTCGGCGCCGGGCGTGATACGCGCGTAGCAGCCCGACTCGAGGCGGCGGATCCGCCGGTGCAGCGTCTCGGGCTCGGGAACGTACTGCAGCACCGTGTAGTGCTCGATCGCACGAGGATCGAGCTCGGTGTCGATGCCGATCACGTCGGCGAGCTCGAGCAGGCTCTTCTTCTCGCTGCCGAAAGCCGTACCGCCGGTGCCGGTCGCGAGGAACAGCGGCTTGATGCCGAACGGGTCGCGCGCGACGAACAGCTCGCGGGTGTGCGTGTCCCAGATCGCGAAGGCGAACATGCCCCGCAGGCGCTGGACCGCGCGCACTCCCCAGTGGTGGTAGGCCGCGACGATCGCTTCGCTGTCGCCCTCGGTCGCGAAGGAGGCACCGAAGGTCTCGGTGAGCTCCTTGCGCAGTTCGAGATAGTTGTAGATCTCACCGTTGAAGGTCAGCGCGTAGCGGTCGGGCTGCTCCGGCGGGCCCCAGCGCAGCGGCTGGTGCGAGTGCGCGATGTCGATGATCGACAACCGGTTGAATCCGAAGACGAGGTCGGCGTCGTGCCAGGTGCCGTGCTCGTCGGGGCCGCGATGGCGCAGGCAGTGCATCGCGGAGCCCACCTTCGCGACGGCGTCGTCGCTGGTGCCGTCAGTGGTCAGAAACCCGAGCAATCCGCACACGCGTGGGTTACCTCATTCCGGTCGGGGGTGTCGCGAAGAACCCCGGTGGGTGCCCAGCGCGGGACACCGCACCGCGCATGACACCGGGAACTACCACTCGGGGTCCGGCGTTGGTTCTACCGAAGTATGCCGCAGACGGTCGACACCGGGCAGCCGCGCCCGGACGCCACCGACGATCACTCGCCCGTCAGGAGAAAACCGACGTCACGAGCCGGGTCTTCCGGTCGAAACGCCCAGTCCGACACTTTCTTCGTGCCCCGGCGATGGATAGCGCCCGGGTTTGGTCTACGCTGCGTAGTAATTGGGCCGGCCCTCCGGGTGTGCCCTAGTGGAATTGCGGCGATCAGGAAGGCGTGAACGTGGCGCAAGGTCGGATCCTTCGGCGGTTCGGGCTCGCAGCATCACTCGGCATTGCAGCCTTGGTGCTGACCGGGTGCTCGAGCGAAGAAATCCTTCGTTTCGGCTGGCCGGAGGGCATCACTCCTCAGGCCGAGCGTATGCGTGAACTGTGGACGTGGTCGGTTGTCGCCGCCCTCGTCATGGGAATTCTCGTGTGGGGACTCACCTTCTGGGTGATCATCGCCTACCGGCGTCGGAAGGACGATCCGGAGTTCCCGCGTCAGACGGCGTACAACGTGCCGCTCGAGCTGGCTTACACCGCGGCGCCGTTCGTCGCCGTGTGTGTCCTCTTCTACTTCACGGTCGTGGTCCAGAACTACGTCCTGGACAAGGAGGACAACCCGAACGTCGTCGTCGACGTGACGGCGTTCCAGTGGAACTGGAAGTTCGGTTACCGGACCATCGATCTGCAGGACGGCACCGCGCGGTACGAGGGCACCGACGAGGTCGCCCAGGACGCGGTCGCACTGCAGCCGTACGAGCCGGGCACCGAGGGTGAGCACGGTGGTGGAGAGGGCGGCGAGCACGAGGCTCCGGGCCCCATCCACGGCAAGCCGGCGGAGGACCTGTCCTACCTCCACTACGACAAGATCGAGACGATCGGCACCAGCGAAGAGATTCCGGTGCTCGTGCTTCCCACCGGCAAGCGCATCGAGTTCCACCTCGCGTCGTCCGATGTGATCCACGCTTTCTGGGTGCCGGAGTTCCTGTTCAAGCGCGACGTGAACCCGAACCCGCGTGAGAACAACTCCGATCCGGTCTTCCAGATCTCCGAGATCGAGCGTGAGGGCGCGTTCGTCGGCCGCTGCGCCGAGATGTGCGGCACCTACCACGCGATGATGAACTTCGAGGTCCGCGCGGTCAGCCCGGAGGACTTCGCCCGGTACATCGAGCTCCGCAAGCCGGTCGAGGACGGCGGCGAAGGCCTGTCGAACGCTCGTGCGCTCGAAGCCATCGGCCAGAGCCCGATCGCGACCTCGACGACTCCGTTCAAGACCGACCGCACGGACCGGTCGGCGACCGTCGCCGCAGGCGAGTGACGGCCACCCCCTCCGACAAGGACAAGTGCTGATATGAAGATCGAAGCCAAGCTCTTCGAGGTCGTGACGGTGTTCTTCGTGCTCGTCGCCATCGTGTACGGCGTGTTCACCGGGCTCTCGGACAAGGGCATCGAATGGGCCGGCCTCACGGCCATCGTCCTCTCCGCCGGTCTGACCCTGATCGTCGGAACGTACTTCCGCTTCGTCGCGCGTCGTCTCGACACCCGTCCCGAGGACTACGAGGACGCCGAGATCAGCGACGGTGCGGGCGACCTCGGTTTCTTCAGTGCGGGTAGCTACTGGCCGATCCTGCTCGCCGGTGCGGCCGCTTTCGCCGCCATCGCGCTGGCCTTCTACCAGCCCTGGATGATCGTCCTCGCGGTCGCACTCATCATCGCCGCCGCAGCCGGCCTGGTGTTCGAGTACCACATCGGACCCGAGAAGCACTGAGCCGACACTCTCGACGCACACGGGCGCCGCACCTTCGGGTGCGGCGCCCGTGTCGTTTCCGGCGTCGTTCGTCAGGGAGCCTTGCGGGAGGTGAGGACAACCCTCGCGGTCGCTGCGACCGTGCGATCCGGGTCGTCGGTCAGAGCCTCGAGAGCGTCGTGGGCGGCCGATCCGGGGATCTCCGCGAGTGCCTGCGTGAGACGCAGCCGGACACCGGCATCGTCCGAGCCGCCCAGTGCGTGCCGCAGCGACCGCACGATCTCGGCGGACGACAGCGGCCGATCCGCGAGCACACCCAGCACCTCGGCCGCCTCGACGTCCGACTGTCCCTCCACGATCATCTCCACCAGCACGGGCACGGCCGCGTTCACACCTCGCGCCCCGAGCGTCAGAGCCGCCGTGGAGCGCGCCCTGGGATCGTCATCGTCGAGGGCCTCCTCCAGGAGCGTCGTCGATTCGGGCACACGGAGTTCCGCGAGTGTCGCGATCGCCCGTCGCCGAACCGGCACGTCGTCGGAGCGCAGACCCTCCGCGAGAGCCGGCAGCGCAGCGTCGATCGCATCCGCCCGGGCGAGCGACCAGCGCAGCGCGCCCGCGACGAACGGGTCCTCCTCCGACAGCGCGGCCCGGACCAAAGCGGCGACCGGAAGCGTCGTCTCCGCGTCCTGGGACAGGATCGCCTGCTGGCGGCGTGACCCGGAATCGGATTCGAACGCCCGCAGCAACGCTACGAGGCGCAGGACGTCGTCCCAACCGGTGGGGGAGAGCGAGTCGACACCCTCGAGACGGGCGAGGAGCTCGGTCTCGGCGGCGATCCGTTCCCGCGTGTGCGCGATCAGCTCCTGCACCAGTTCCGCCGGAGCGAAATCCGGTTCCCCCAGCGCTCGTCCGACCTCGTTCAGCGACAGGCCGAGACTCCGGAGACTCTCCACGTGGAAGAGCCTCCGGAGGTCGTCCTCGGTGTACTCGCGGTAACCACCCGAGGTGCGGCCCGTCGGCGTTACCAGCCCCAGGCGGTCGTAGTGCCGCAGCATGCGGGTGCTGACACCGGAGCGCCGTGAGACCTCACCGATCAGCACCGGCTCACTCCCGGATCCAGTCCGCGCCGAGTGCGGCGACGTGTTTCGCCGACTCCACGGAGAGGACGAACGCGCTGTCGGGGTCGACGCGGATCCGTTCGGTGGCCTCCGCGTGGGCGCGGACGCGCGGGTCGGAGCTGTTCATCGCCGCGTGCAGGACCGGCACTGCGGCCTCGTCGAGCGCCGCGAGAGCGCGACCGAGGCTCAGTTGCAGGTCGTGGTCGCCGCGGCCCAGTTCGGCGCCGAGAGCGGCAGCGAGGCCGCTTTCCGAGCCCGGTGGCACGAGAGCGACCGCCGCGCGCCACGCGCTGCGTGCCACCTCGTCGTGCTCGTCGTGGAGCATCGCCGAGACCTCCGGCCACGCGATCGGATCGCCGATCTTCGACAACGTGTGCAATGCCTGGCTGCGCGCCTGCATGACGTCCGAACCGAGCTCGGCGAGCAGGCGGGGCACGGTCACCCCGGCCGGCAGGCGGCACAGCGCCCAGGTCAGCATGTCGAGGACGAAGAAGTCCGGCTCCACCGCGCAACGGTCGACGAGAGCCGTCACCGCGGCGGGATCGGCTGCGGTGCCCGATTCGAGTGCGGCACGCAGACGCACGGAGGCGTCGGCGGCGGACAGGGCCTCGACGAGGCGGGTCGACCGGGACTCGATGTTACGGGCGGACAGGTCGTGATGTGTGCGCATGGAAGGCGCCTCCTTCACGACCCATTCGAGCGCTTGTCACAGTGTCAAGGTCAAGACGTACGCCCCGGACGATATCCGGTGGGGGAGGGGAGATCCCCCGAACGACGAACGGGGCCCCGGACCGTGATGGTCCGGGGCCCCGTTACGAGCCGCTGATGCGGATCAGTGCTGCGACTTGTCGGGCAGCTGTGCTGCGCCGTCTCCGTTGCCGTGGACGCGCTCCTGGTACTCGCGGAGCGTGTTCCGCAGCTCGAGCTCGGCCTCGTGGTGAGCGGCCTCGAGAGCGGCGGCCTCGTCGGCCGGGTCCGGGCTCCACCAGCTGCCGGAGCCGGGCTTGCCGGCGGTGCCGAGCTTGTTCATCCGCTTCGGGACAGCAGCGCCCTGGTACTCCAGCGGAATCGGGTGGCCGTGCTCGTCCACCGGGCCGAGCGGCTGGTGGATCTCGATGTACTCGCCGGTCGGCAGGCGACGGACGATGCCCGTCTCGATGCCGTGCTCGAGCACCTGGCGGTCGCTGCGCTGCAGACCCAGGCAGAACCGGTACGCGATGTAGTAGGCGAGCGGCGGGAGCAGGACGAGACCGATGCGGCCCATCCAGGTCGTCGCGTTGATCGAGATGTCGAACTTGTACGCGATGATGTCGTTGACACACATGATCGTGGCGACGGCGTAGAACGCCAGGGCCATGAACCCGATACCGGTGCGGACCGGCACGTCGCGCGGACGCTGGAGCAGGTTGTGGTGTGCGTCGTCCTTCGTGAACTTCTTCTCGATCCACGGGTAGACCGTGAGCACGACGAACACCAGGCCCATGATCAGCGCGATCCAGAACGGCTGCGGGATCGTGTACCGGCCGAACAGGTACAGCTCCCAGGCGGGCCAGATACGGGCCATGCCGTCCGTCCACATCATGTAGATGTCGGGCTGCGAGCCGGCGGACACCTGCGACGGGTTGTACGGGCCGATGTTCCAGACCGGGTTGATCTGCAGCAGGCCGGACATCAGGGCGAGTACCGCGAAGGTCATCGCGAAGAACGCACCCGACTTGACGGCGAAGACCGGGAGGATACGAACGCCGACGACGTTCTGCTCCGTGCGGCCGGGGCCGGGGAACTGCGTGTGCTTCTGGTACCAGACCAGCGCGAGGTGCGCGGCGATCAGGGCCAGGATGATGCCCGGGACGAGCAGCACGTGCAGCACGTAGAAGCGCGGGATGATCAGCTCACCCGGGAAGTCGCCACCGAAGATCGCCCAGTGCATCCACGAACCGATGATCGGGATCGAGAGCGTGATGCCCGAGAACGCGGCGCGGAGGCCGGTGCCCGAGAGCAGGTCGTCGGGGAGCGAGTAACCGAAGAAGCCTTCGAACATCGCCAGGATGAGCAGCAGCGAGCCGATCACCCAGTTGGCCTCACGCGGACGCCGGAACGCACCGGTGAAGAACACGCGCAGCAGGTGGACGACGATCGACGCGGCGAACATCAGTGCTGCCCAGTGGTGGATCTGTCGCACGAACAGACCACCGCGGACCTCGAAGGAGAGGTTCAGGGTCGTCTCGTAGGCGCGGGACATGCCCACACCGCGCAGCGGCGTGTAGACGCCGTCGTAGATGACGTGCGCCATCGACGGGTCGAAGAACAGGGTGAGGAAGACACCCGAGATCAACAGGATGACGAAGCTGTAGAGCGCGATCTCACCCAGGAGGAAGGACCAGTGGGTGGGGAACACCTTGTTGATCTGGCGGCGGATGCCCGCGGACAGGTGGTAGCGAGAATCGAGATTCTCGCCGATCTGTGCGGCGCGGGACGGGGTTGCAGTACTCACGGGCGACGCTCCCAGAATGCCGGGCCGAGTGCCTCGATGAAGTCACCGTTGGCGACCAGGAAGCCCTCTTCGTTCACTGTAATCGGAAGCTGCGGCAGTGCGCGAGCAGCGGGACCGAAAATCGGCTTGCCGTACTCCAGCGCATCGAACTGCGACTGGTGGCACGGGCACAGGATGCGGTGCGTCTGCTGCTCGTAGAGCGAGGTCGGGCAGCCGAGGTGCGTGCAGATCTTCGAGTACGCGAAGTAGTCGCCGTAGTTGAAGCTCTCCTGGCCCTTGCGCTTGACGACACGCTCGGTGTCCTCGGTGCGCAGGCGGATGAGCATGACGGCGTTGCGGATGCCGCGCAGGCTCTGCAGCAGAGCGTGGTCGTCACCGCGATCGGACTCGCGGAACGGGAACACCGTCTCCATACCGCCGGCGTCGAGGTCCTCCGGGCGCACCAGGACGATGTCCTGGGGGCGGCCGGTGTCGCGACGCAGGTAGATGGTCTCGCCGGGGTAGCGCGGGGTCCAGCCCGACACCCACAGCGACGACTGGTCACCCTCGGCCCACGGGTTCTTGATCAGGCCGCCGAGCGGCATGATCAGACCGAGGCCGAGCGCGCCACCACCGAAGATCGCGGTGCGCTTGATCAGCTTGCGACGCGGCAGGGTGGACGTCTCGAGCGAGTCGGAGAGCTCGGCGACGATCGTCTTGCGATCGACCTCGGGCGAGCCGCCGTCGTGCCGATCCTGGATCGACACCTCCTCCGGGATGAACTTCTTGGTGAACTGCACCGCGCCCACGCCGATGCCGAGGATGGCCAGACCCAGGGTCAGGCCGAGCATCGGGGTGTAGAGGCTGTACCAGCCGTAGTTCTCGTCGCCGATGCCCTGGTACTCCCACGGCCAGAACAGGTAGATCGCGATGAACGCGACACCCGCGATGCCCGCGAGGGCGAACCAGAAGGCGACGTTGCGCTCGGCCCGCTTCTCGGCACGGGTGCCTTCGACGGGCCAGCGGTCCTTGCGGAACGCGACGTCGACGCCGTCGAGGTTCGTGCCGAGCGTGACGAGGTCGTCCCGGCTCATCCGGTCGAGATCTTCGACCGTGTGCTTGTTCGGCGTTTCGCCGCCACTCATGACCTTGCTCCGATCCACAGTGCAGCGCCGACGACGGCGACGATGCCGACGACCCACATGGTCGGCCCTTCGGCACCGGGGCCGAAGCCGCCGAGCCCGTAGCCACCCGGGTCTCTCGTCTCACTGGCGGACTTGATGTACGCGATGATGTCCTGCTTCTCCTCGACCGTCAGCTGACGATCGGAGAACTTCGGCATGTTCTGGGGGCCGGTGAGCATCGCGGTGTAGATCTGCTGCTCGTTGGCCGGATCCAGGTTCGGTGCGAACTTGCCGGACGAGAGCGCGCCGCCGCGTCCGGTGAAGTTGTGGCACGACGCGCAGTTCTGGCGGAAGAGCTCCGAACCGCGTCCGATGTCGTTGCCGCGCAGCGACGACTGGGCGATCTCGCCGTTCTCGTCGCGGATGACCGTCGGGCCTCCACCGTTGGCCTGGATGTACGCGCCGAGGGCGTCGACCTGCGCACCGTCGAACTTCGGGTCCTTGCGGAGGGCCTGGGCCTCGTTGCGCATCATCGGCATGCGGCCCGAGGAGACCTGGAAGTAGACGGCGGCCTCGCCGACACCGATCAGGCTGGGACCGCGGTCCTGGACACCCTGGAGGTTGACACCGTGACAGGTCACGCAGGAGGTCTCGTAGAGCTGTTGACCCTCGCGGATCAGAGCGCTCTGGTCGTCCTGCGCTGTAGCCACCTGCGGGGCAGGTGTCAGCGCGGAGGCGATGAAGCCTGCGCTGAGGAGACCGAGCGCGAGGACCAACGCTCCGGTGACGCGCCGGCGCATCTTGCGCTGGCGGCGGGACTTCGCAGCATCGGCTGCAGAGGATCGACCGGGCATGTCACCCTCGGAGGCGAGAGGTGGGGATGAACTCATCTGTATCCCTTTTTTTATGTCGGGACGGACTGGACGTCAGGGGGCTGCCTGGGCGTTCAGCTGGCTAACGGATGAAATAAATCGTGGCAAACAGCGCGATCCAAACGATGTCGACGAAGTGCCAGTAATACGAAACGACGATGGCTGCAGTGGCCTGCGCAGGCGTGAACTTGCTGACCTTCGTGCGGAACAGCAGGAACACGAATGCGATGAGGCCGCCGATGACGTGCAGGCCGTGGAAACCGGTGGTCATGTAGAACACCGAGCCGTACACGCTGCCGGGGATGGTCGTGCCGTCCTTCACCAGGGTGATGTACTCGTAGCCCTGGCCGAGCACGAAGAAGGTGCCCATGGCGAGGGTGACGATGTACCACCGTCGCAGGCCGAAGACGTCGCCGCGCTCGGCGGCGAAGACGCCCAGCTGGCAGGTGAAGGAAGAAGCGATCAGCACCATGGTGATCGGTACCGCCAACCACAGGTTCAAGTGGGTGGGCGGGGGCGGCCACATGCCCTCCGGGGCCTGTGCCCGTGCCACGAAGTACATGGCGAAGAGCCCTGCGAAAAACATGAGCTCACTGGACAACCACACGATGGTGCCGACGCTGACCAGGTTGGGCCGGTTCAACGAGTGCACGCGCTGTGTGATTGCAGATCCTGAAGTCCCTACTGCGCTCGTCACGCTGGCTAGTATGACCCGTCGTAGTACGTCTTGGGCAATCGGGGCCGAAATCGGCGCGTCCGTGCAGGTCCCGGACCTGTATTTCTCCAGGTGGGCACTCGGTGGCGGGTGCTCGGAGGGGTGCCACACGGGACATTTCGGAGGGTCGCGGAGGTCACGTGCGATCGTGGTGACATGAGTACCGGAAAGGGTCTTCGGGGGTGGCTGCGGTCGCTGGTCGGCCGGCGCAGCGAACCGCTCGACGCGAACCGGGCCGACCTGGTCGTGGTCGTCTCGTCCTTCGACGACGCGGAGGCGTGTTCGACGGCGCTCGAGCGTGCCGCCGAGGCGACACCTGCGTGGCAGGCCGAGGACGAGGCGGTTCTGCGGCACCACCTCGCCCTGCCCGCCGACAGGGTGGACCGGGCGGCGGAGTTGGCCGGGCAGGACGGCTACGTCGTGGCCGGGACCGGCGACGGGAACGTCCCACCCGCGGCCGTCGATGGCGTTTCGGTGATCCTGCAGCGCGTGCAGGTCCTCGATGCACTGCACTGTGCGCAGGAGAAGTCGCGCATGGCCTCACTCGCTCAGCGGCTCGGTGGAACGGCCCTGGGATGGGACGCTCTGCAACCGCAGGATTCCGCTGGCTAAGCTGACCGGTCGGAGGGCACGCCGGTGCCCGGTGAGGAGCGAGATGCGGCGAGGGCAGGTGCGATGAACGCGACGCGAGACGCGGACGAGGTGACGCAGAACTGGCCCTCCGTCCTGGGAGTGCTCACCGCCGGGCAGGACCTGTCCGCCGCCGAGGCGCGATGGGCGATGAGCGAAATCTTCTCCGACAACGCCACCCCCGCCCAGATCGCGGCCTTCGGTGTCGCTCTGAAGATGAAGGGCGAGACACCCGAGGAGGTGCGGGCACTCGCCGACACGATGCTCGACTACGCCCGGCTGGTCCCGGTCGACGGTGACGTGGTCGACGTCGTGGGCACCGGTGGCGACCGGGCGAACACCGTCAACATCTCGACGATGGCCTCGCTGGTCGTCGCCGCGGCGGGTATCCGCGTGGTCAAGCACGGCAACCGCGCCGCCTCGTCCAAGAGCGGCGGCGCCGACGTGCTCGAAGCGCTGGGAGTGCACATCGACCTCGGACCCGACGAGGTGGCCCGCTCGGTCGCCGAGGCCGGGATCGGATTCTGCTTCGCGCCGGTCTACCACCCGGCCCTGCGCTTCGCGGCCGCACCGCGCAAGCAGATCGGCATCCCCACGGTCTTCAACGTTCTCGGTCCGCTCACCAATCCGGCCCGTCCGAGCGCCGGCCTGATCGGATGCGCCTTCGAACCGCTCGTCCCGACCGTCGCCGGTGTGCTCGCGCAGCGCGGCAATTCGGCGCTCGTCGTCCGCGGCGACGACGGTCTCGACGAACTGACCACCTCCACGACCTCGCGCGTGCACGTCGTCCACGGCGGCGAGGTCCGGGTCGTGACGCTCGATCCGCGCGATCTGGGTATCGAACGGGTTCCGCTCGCGGCGCTCCGCGGAGGCGACGCCACAGAGAATGCGGCGATCGCGCGGGCGGTGCTGGCGGGGGAGACAGGGCCGGTGCGCGATGCCGTGCTCCTCAACGCCGCCGGGGCGATCGCAGCCTTCCGGGGCGTCGACGGCGTTCTCGAGGACGCCCTCACGGCCGGACTCGAGACGGCGGCAGAGGCGATCGACAGCGGCCGGGCCACGGCCGTCCTGGAACAGTGGGCCGAGGTCACCACGCGGCTGGGCGCCGGTTCCGGACAGAAGTGACCGGAGAAGAGTAAGGACACACGAACGACGGGCCCGCACTGCATCGGTGCGGGCCCGTCGGTCGTCGGTGGTGCTGCGGGGTGTCAGTTCCCGATCGAGAAACCGGCCTCGACGTCGGCGCTCGAGTACGACTGGAACGCGATGTGGGTGACGGTCTTCCTCACGCCGTCGATCTTGTTGATGCCCCGGGTGACGACGTCCGCGATCTTCTCGTGGTCGCGGACCCGGACCACGGCCACGAGGTCGACGTCGCCCGCGCAGGAGTACACCGTGTCGACACCGTCGAGGTCGGCCACCGCTTGCGCGGTCTCGGGGATACGGTTCGCCTCGGCATCGATCAGGACGATCGCGTTGATCATGGGGTCTCCTTCAACCTTCCTCGGGGATTGCATCAGCCTAAGCGGTGCGGCTCGTCGGCGGAGAGGAGCCTGCGGACCGCGCGGGCGTCGCGGGCGAGCTCGGCCCACGCGCTCCACCGGCCGGCACCCCGCGTCGGTTCGCACCAGCCCTCGCTCGCCCGGACGATGCGGATGCCCTCGCCGTCGAGCCATCGTGCGACCAGACCGATCTCCTCCGGGGACGCGCCCCGGAGCGGGCCGGGTGACGGCCGCACCGTCTCGGCCGCGGCGACGATCGCCTCGACGACGGGCATCGGGCGCACACCGCGCGGCGCCACCCCTGCGGACGCGAGACGACCGGCGCGCACGACCGCGAACTCCCATCCGCCCTCGGCCCGCGGTCGCGCGGCGACGAGTTCGTCGACGGCCGCCAGTGCCGCGAGGCGTTGCGTGCGCCGCAGCGCGACGAGGGCGGCGGCGAGGCGGTCGCGCAGACGGGCGGCGTTCTCGAACAGCTGGTCGCGCACGAGGGCGTCGAGGCGCTCCTGCGCCGTTTCGACGGCATCGTCGGCGGTCCCGCGGACGACCGCGCGCGCACGCTCGACCTGGGCCGCGTAGGCGGAGGCGTCCTGGACCCCGAAGGAGGCTGCGGCGCAACCCCCGACGGCGACGGGCGGGCAGCGGTCGCCGTGGCGGGCCGTACGGCCGATCCTGCGCGTGCATGTGCGGAGACCGCACATCTCCGCGAGCAGTGCCGCCACGTCCGCGGCGTCG
>Ga0182738_1002393_pt1 | contig 22262 bp, 11 predicted proteins | sample eDN5th30CBELigMG_FD_128876 | JGI IMG/M metagenome (GOLD analysis project Ga0182738, IMG submission 128876) | Enriched Miracle-Growth compost microbial communities from Emeryville, California, USA - eDNA 5th pass 30_C BE-Lig MG (version 2)... ...
ATTCAACTTTCAATGAAAATTCGATCCGTGATAAACTAAACAAAATTATAATAAGCGCTTGTTTACTCTTTAAAAACCAAATATTATTATAAGCTTTCTCATTTCTGTAATCAAATTTTGTTGGCCAATTCAAAAACCATTAATGTCATATTTCTTCGACACCCTCTCAAATGAGAGAATTCAAAGCTAACCTCGAACTTGAATATCGCATAATCTGTTTCAGGCGAAAATTTTATGGAAAATCAAACATCTTGTCAGATTTTACCTCCAAAATTCGAGTTTTCCTGTTTAATAATTATCAACTCAAGATATTCGGATTTTTTCTGGGAAAAACTTGAACAGAACCCAACTAACTCTCAAGTTGGTTATTTCCTTCCTTTTGCTTATTTCCCATACACAAAAAACCTCCAAAAAGTCTTGTCTTATTTAATCTACGAACTATTTTTATTTATTTTCAATTCAAGAAGAAAATCTTTTTCCTGGTCTCAGAAAAAAACACTATTATTTCGAAGCAAGCCATTTTTTACTATTTTTAGTAGCCAATATTCACAGATTCACAGGTGACACTGACCAACTTGACTAATTTTTGAAACCTTGATTGATTTTCTTGTAAAAACTTCATCACAATCTTTGCAAAAAAGATCAATCAACCGAGACTCAAAATGATCCAACTTCATCATAACTCCTTCGCAACCTGGTTGAGGGATTTCGAAGGGATCATCGATTGATCAACTCTTTCAAGTGCAATCATTTTTGATTTTCGATAATTGAGGTTTTGCCTCAATATTAAAGGAGTTTCAATTTTAATATCACACATTTTGAGTTTATCTAGTCAAAATTATTCCTCTGAAGTTTTTTTCGTTCAAAACACCTGACTTTCAATAGCTTCACTCGTTCAATTCCTTTCAAGAAGGTGAAAAATCACTCCCCTTCCTTATAGTAATAAATTATTATTTTAATTTCCCTAGACTATCCCCCTTGCCAAATGACCCTCAAATAATTATTATTATAAATTTTCAGCCCAGCTTTATGCTCTCAAAGTAAAATTAAATATTAAAATTAAACTTTCATTAGCAAAATGATAACCCAATTTCAAGCGGGGCGTGAGGAGAAAAAGCGTACCCTTCATAAAGTTCGGAAGCTATTTATCAACAAAAAGGCTGAAGACGATGATCCGGAAAATGTCGACCCTGCAAGTCGCCTTCTCAATCAAAACGTAACTTATATGGTGAAATCCGATCTTTGCATAGTCGAAGTCAATCGAAGAATCGTTGTTGACATGCATCTACTCAACTCCAACTTTGATGTCAGCAATGCTATTATCGAAGACAGATATCCTCAAAAGTCTGTTATTTTAAAACTTAAAGTCAATGAAAACAACTCTCCTGTCCCATGGGAATATTCAGTGAAAAGACTTGAAAGCTACGGCGACCTCAACATGGCAGTCTGGGCACGAAAGCTCAAGGACTATCATAAACACTATATGAACCTTATGGCCAAATATTTCGCAGTGTTTAACTCTGAGGATCCATTAATCCAGCAAGAGATCGAAGAAGTCAAAATAAAAGCTTGTGGTGCGCATCAGGAGATTGAAGCGAAATACCCTTATCTCAAATGGGTGATTTTCGCTGGAGCCGAGTCTGTAGATATGGTTTGCTCAGCTTATAGCGAGGACTTTTTAAAAGAATTTGGCCATTCTGTCGAAAGCTTCCAAACTTGGGTGGCATCCAATGGAATCCCTTCAACTTTGGATGGAAATTCTGAAGTCCATCATAAAATTATTCAGAGTTTCTTGGATAGGTTATCAGTTGAGAAGGGAGCTGTCTATTTCGGAAATGAATATCCAACCTTTATGGTTGATGCTCATGGTCATAAAAAGGATATTATCGCTCAATATGTTAACGTTACAGACCCCACACCTGATGGACTGCTGTTGTCAGGATATATTATTTTAAAACAAACCCCTAGCAGTCTGAAAAAAGCATGTCAACAAGATTTGCTTACTAGAAAAAAAGTTAAAGATATGGGAGATAATGACTTTCAAGATACTGAAAATGCAAGGACTCTTGAAGATAAAATGGCTATGCTTGAAGAAATTAGCTAGCAGTATTCATATTAAATCTGCAATAAAATACGGGTCAAAATCTGCACGGAATTTAGACTCTTCCAAGGAGAATGGCTTGCAAGTTTTCTCATATCAATGTACTCTTCTATTTATCATCTTGTGATTTCTGTTTTTTAAAAAGAAGATAGGCAACAGATATATCTTATTTTCTTGTGTAAACTTGTGTAAATGTCATTTATAAATCTGGTGACTTATTCTGTCCTCCCTCCAAGCCATGCAACATATTCTGATTGTGCCGGTGAAACAGTCAGTGTTTGTATCCTTCTTGAAAGAAGACCTTCCTTCCAAATTGAAAAAAAAAAGTACCATCTATATTTCTATTCTTCGATCAACTTCATTAACGTTAATGTTTTTTCTCATTTCTAGTCTAGAATTTATTTAAAAAAATGTACTTTGACTTTTTTCAAGAGAAAACTGAGAAAATTGAAATCCAAGAAAAAAGTTCACCTGATTAAGCATTTCTTTCTCCAAATATTTTTCTTGATGACCTTTCTTTCCAAAAATAAAATATCTCTGATTGATTTTAGTGTATTTTCTTCAGTTCAAAAAAATAAAATCGAAAAAATATTAGAGACAGGGTTCGGAATTGTCCGGCTTTATCTGGAATGTCCAGATTTTGAAAAATGTCTGGATTTTGTCCTTCTTTCCGGATTTTCCTATGTTTTCCTGAAAGATTTTTAAAAGACCTTTTTTCCCCTTGATTTTTTCTATTTTTTTTATATGAAATTTTTTTTCCAAAACGAAACGAAAAAAGAAAAATTTTTTTTGGTTGAAGACTCAGGGTTGGGAAGTTCCGGCCACGATTTTGGCCATTTTCTGGCCCTATGTGAAGGAATTTTCTCCGGCCAGCTCGGCCTTTTTAGGGGGTATAAAAAGTTTCTCTATTAGAAAGATGACTTGATGATGATTATTGCCCTCACTTGGTTAAATTGTTGATCAAAAATCAATTGGACTGAGGAATGCATATGAAGTGAATGAAAAATTTGACAAGTGATCGAAAAAAAATTTTTCCTTAGTTTTTTTTTCAGAGAAATATGAAATATAGAAAATTGAAACCTTGATTTTTTCAAAGGAATTTTAGGAAGGTGGAGGAGTGAATTCCGGCCACAATGGCTCAATTCCGGCTTGTGTCCGAAAAATAAAGGCCATTTCGCAACCCTGGTTGAAGTTCCTCAAAGAAAAAATTCTCAAGTGGATACTCAATCATAATCAATCATGAAGCTGGAAGAAAAACCTCTTTATTCTTGAAAAATATTGAGAAAAATACTTGGAGAATTTGTCCAGATTTTTGAGCCTGCAAATTCCAGATTTCAACGTTATTCTGATAATTCATTGAACCAAATTCTGAAAACTGATTCGAGATTACATAATCGTCAATTCTCAACGAAAATAATTTTTCTTCCATTCTATTGAGGTTCAAAAGAATTTTAAACACTTTTCATTAAATTGATTTAGAGATGATTACGAAAAATAGTTTTTCGGGATTTCATTGATAAAAAAAATGAGATCTCTATCAGATTAAATTTTACAATCAGCAAGAAAAGGAAAAAAATCATGAAATTTGAGCACTGGTGTATAATAAAAATTTGTAAAATTCTTATTATTTTTGAATGCCGACGAACCTCAAGATTCCAAGCCCTTTCTCGAAAAAATTTCTTTTTTCTGAATTTTTAATTGGTGAATTCTTTTTTTTGTCATTTTGTAGAATTTTCAATTCTGATCAAATCTCTCCTTTGAATCGTTTCATTTTTTTCAAAGAGTTTTGTGAGGTTTGCTAACGAAGGAAGAGAATTTTAGAATTCTTTGAGGTGGACATAAATTCACTCTCCTAAATCTCGATAAAAAACATATTGGATCGAAAAAGTTGATATTAATGATTTCCAAATAAAGTTATTTCAGAAAGACTCAGCACTTGAAGGAAAACAAAAAAACCCTAAAAAATTCTGACTTTTTTTTTCAGAGTTTTTGAGACCCATAAAATGTCCTGAACAGTTCAGGAAGATTTTTTTTTCTTTGAATTTGGCCGGGTTGCATAAACCCTGAAAATCATTCAAAAAAACCAACTAATTTTTCCTGAAGAAAATTCTTTTGTCTTGTCCATTTCTTTGTAAAAGTCCCAAAATCTGTTTTTGATGACAACCGAAACACAATAATTAAAAAACTTTTTTCATTTTGTTCTTTTAAAATATTTCACAACAAAACCCAGACAGAAGGAGCAAGCCAACTTAGCTGTTCTAAGATGAGAATAATTGACAAAAAATCAAATGCTTTGATTCGCTAAAACTCTTTCATTCCGAGACTCAGAACTTGGCTTTTGTTAATGAAAGAGGTAGGTGTTCAAAATCCTGATTGGAATCTTATACGATTATCTATGCCCTTGAGATTAAGTGCATCAAAGCAAAATCATTGAATAATTTTTTTAGCTTAAAAAGAAATGTTTTATCAAGAGGAAAATAGAAGGAATTTTGTTTAAAAACAAATAATATAAAATTCTTTTTTAAAGAAAAATTGAATTCAAGAGAAAATTTTCCTTCTCGTCATTCCAAAACAACTTGCTGATTACATAAAAAATGGCTGAAATATCATTAGATTAGTCCAAAAATAAAGTTTAAAAGAATGAAGGAACAAATTTTCTCAAATTTCAATCTCTCTTGAATCTTCATATGTGAGAAAAATTCTATTTTTTTTTTTTGTTTGTTTTCTTTTTTGAATAAGTCGACAGGTGTCTGCGCAAAATACTCATGTTCACAGATTTGGAGAAAGCCCGTAAGACTTTTAAAAACCTTTTTTTTTGGTTAGAATGAGATCGCACTGTCTTTATGAGTTTGTTTGCTTTGATTTGAGAACAATACCAAACGCGAACAAGACTCGGCTATTTCTCTACCTTCAGAGCAAAACAATCAAAAGATCCAATTTAAACGTTTCCTTTGGGTTTTAGATCCTCGCCTGAATTTTATTTATTTTTAGATTTGCTTTCATCGGCCTCTTGGATCAAATTTTAACAATTTCTCGCCATAAATTGATAACAAATTTGCCAACAAAAACGGAGCTGAACTTTCCATTCGACAGAATCAGAAGGTTTTGAGAGAAAAATGACAAGAACCAATAGAATCGAGGAATAGGCAAGATCAAAATCGACCTTTTTGATACCTTCCCCTCTGACTGTTGCCAATGAAAGAAACTGTTTCATCGGGATGACAAAATGGAAAAGAAAAGAGAAAATTTTAACACGTCAAAAATACGTCCTAAAGTGAATATTTAAAAAAAAAAAATTGTTAGCCTGTATTTGAGGCTATTCTTGTTTAAATTTGCAAAAAATTTGTTTACAATGAAAAACTGTTTTTGACGTTTTCAAAAAGAAAAGAGGAGAGAAATTTTAAATGGGAAAGACTTTGAGCCAGCATGAATCCAGTAAGATGAAGAAGAAGTGTTGAAATTGTTTAGAAAAAACTTTTCACGACTCCAAAAAATTTCGTATCAACAAACTTGGACGTGAAAATTTAAAATCCTCAAAAACCGTAAGATTATTGACCTAAATTTTTTCTGCAAAGAGATACAATTTATGGACGACAGCGACTTTTCGAATTATTGTTTTAAAATGTCTTTACTCATTTTGCTAATTAATTGAATTCGAAAACAGGCTTGAGATTTTATTTTATTTTATTGCAATTTCTCTGGCGAAATCCATTACAGAGCCAATTCAACATTTTCAATGCTTCCCAAGCTCAAAACTCTGAAAAGCAGCTTTTTAGGCACTTTTTAACTCATCCTGGATCACTAGTTCATCGTAGTTTCATCTGAAGATTTCTCTGACTTGAGAAAAAGACTCTCGTGAAACTTGCTTGAAAAATTAAAATTTATTTTTGTCAGATTTTTCTGGGGGCAAATTCTTCTAAATTTGTCAAATCAAAATACTTTTCTCCCAACAATGCTTGATCCATATCTTTCTCAAATTTATTCCAACAAAAAACAGGGTGAAGAGCAGAGGAAGTGTCTTTTTCTCGAGAGAAATTCACCTACTTTGGTGTTCTTCAAATGCGAAAAAGAAATACTTTATTTCACTGAAAAGCGTCTCTTCAAATCTGAAGTTCTTGTCTATTTGATCTGATACGAAAGTTTACTTTTTGTCTAAGGACTGATCGATATTGAGACGTCCTGAATTTTGGTATAAAAAGAAGCTCCTATGAGTGGAAAGTTTTTCATTTCCCGCAATCAGGGGGCAACATTTCGTTCTCTTTCTAATTTCGAGGAGTCTTGCGCTGGTTTAACCCGGTCCACTGTCACATCAACGGATTAGAAACCAATCAAGCAGGTAGTTTCTCCTCCTTTTAAATCCCATACCTGTGGTTTCAAGCGCGGAATCTGAAGAAAGAATCTGTTTTTCGGGATGACCTTTGATTAAAAATTGAAACGAAAAGTGATCTCCGCCAAACGATAAAACTTCATGAAAACGCGCGGAGTTTTTGTCCATCTTTGATCTCAGAAAATGATTGAGGATAAATATTTTCTTTTCCATATATAAATTTTTTTCCTTCAAAATTTTATTCACTTGTCGAAAATAGAAGAATGAGTCGTTTAAATTTTATGAATAGATTGGTTAACAAAAGAAAACAAGAGAACCCAACTGGACCTCGAAAGTTTTAGAAAGATTCTAAATATAACTAATTTCCCTCTCAAAACCTAGGATGAGCCCTTTTTCGTTCAAATCCTGACAAACTATCTCGAGCTTTGACGAGAAAGGAGCCATTTAGCAAACTAAAACTACCTAACCAAAGAAGACTGGCGGTAATCTCTTTAAACTAATATTTTCTTGCTCAGAAAGCATTTTCTGATCCATCTTATGTTTCTTATCTTATTGCAAAGGCATCTTTCGATGAACACAACCCATAGAAATCCCTTGTAAGAAGACCTGTCCTCCGGAATATTCGATTAATCTTTACTATTTTCGTGTGAAAAGCTCAATACGCATGGAAACTTCTATTTTGAAATAGAAAAATCATAAAACATCCAAAACTCAAAAAGAAATAACCAGAAAAAATGATTTGAGCCTCTCGATGTGTGAACTGCAAGTTCTCTTCGGAAAAAAGTTTTCTTCAAGCAGGCAAAAATAAACTTCAGTTAAATTTAACAGCCTCTCAATTCGAATGAAACCTTTTCAATCCATATGATCTCTCTCATAATTTCAGCTTTACATATTTTCATATTTTATTATTAATTTTCAACTTTTATCAGTCCTTCAAGTTAAAATTCTGTTTTCGTCAGAGAAATGAATGACTATTTTGGATTTTTCTCTACCAATAGTTGTCAAGGTTTTGATCCAAAATTAAGAAGTTTATGTCTGTATGATTAAAATTTTGATGATCAAATTTGAAAAATTATTATTTTTATCTGAACTTGGAATTTTGCAAAGAAAATTCATCTTATACTCATTGAGAAGGTCCTTGAAAATTGCCTCCTTGTTTTCGACATCTTCTCAATGCAGAGATTTTAGAAATATCATCATTTTAAAAACACTTTTGTTCTCTGAAAAATTTCGTTTTCCTATAAATCAAACGAAACCTCTATGCATTTCACATCATCAGAAATGACTTTATTGACACCAAATTTCAAGAGACATGGTTATTTTAGCACACACTGTAGAAAATACTCAACTCCTTTTCAGAGAGATTTTTTTGAAAATCTAGAGCCTAACATCATCATTTCCGCCAATAAGCCCTCAAAACAACCCACCCAAAACCCACGCCTTTCAAGTTTTGTTGTTTTGGTTTGAATTAAGGACTTTGGTAACCGGCGAATTTCTTCTGTAATATAATACGTCAGCTGTCATTTCTCTCAATTAACTGCTGATTTTGGTCACCAATATGCTGTCATAACTCCATAATGGGCCCGAAGTTCCTAACAGAATCAGGCATTCATTTCCAATTTTTACAATAGAACTTTTATCTCTCACACAAGGTTTTGTTTTGATTAAGGTTTGAATGAAGTATTAAGGCGGTTTCAGAGTGGTTATTGGTTATCAGAGGAATTAATTCAAGAAACTAGAAATCTAAATTAGGCGAGATTAATTGTTTAAAGTCAAACACTTTAGCTCATCTATATTTAGATTTCCATTTTTAATCAAAAGTAAAACGAGTGGACATTTCTTACGAGATAATTATACTCTTTAAAAACTCTTTTTGTAAAATGAAAATCCATAATTTGTTAAATCTCCTCATTTTGCAAATTCAAAAAACTGCTTTCATGATGATGCAGAAGCTAAAAATACCAAAAGCGCTTCTGCCTCATGATTGAGATTCAAGCTTCAAAGCGTTCCTTGACGGATTAATCTCAGCTCATCTGAAAGAAATAGAGCTTGAATTAATTTAGAAATTTGTCAGAAAATATAATTTTAGTTTTAGGTTTTATCGTACAGCAAATTATTTCATTTCTGTGCAAACTCATTTACAATATAATTTAATTTTAAATTCGATTAATTCTTCTGCTTCTCAATGCATGATAACCTTGAGAACCTGACCACTGAAAAACGATCACTCAAAAAAGTCAGGAGACCTCATTTTCACCGAAACCACCACCAAACTGAACCTCAAACTCCTCCGAAAGACGAAGGAGACCAACTTCCCGTCGAAAACAACGTCCAAATCCTCAACAAATGCATGGGTCTTGTTGAAATCAATGGAAAAATCCTCATCAACGTTCAATACTTGAATCCTTTTCTCAAAATCAGCAATCCACGAATAGAAGATATTTTTTCTTTCAAGGCAGTCACATTAAACCTTAATTTTAAAGCGGAATACGTCACTCCTTGGCAGGAAGTTGTCAAAAAGTTGGAAAATTTTGGAGATGTTGAGCATAAAGACTGGGCTCAGAAAATGAGAAACTATTATGAAAAGCGTCCCAAAGCCATGGCTGAATATTTTAAAATGGTCACTTCTAATGATAATAAAACCATTTCAAATCTCAGAAAAGCAAAGGCAAGGGCCGTCTTGGCTTGCAGAGAAATCGAAACCAAATACTCTTATCGAAAAATATCCATGTTTGCTGGCAGAGAGACAACTGACCTTCTCTCTATTTCGTATAGCGAAGGTTTGATAAAAGCATTAGGCCATGAAACTAATGAAGAATTTATTGATTGGAGCAAAATAAATGGCCTTCCTGGTATTTTTGATGATGATTGCCCAGAGCATATACAACTTGCTCAAGACTTTTTTGACTTAAAAGTCTTTCAGGGTACCGACTCAATAAGCTCCAAACCCGAATATATAACCTCTATTCACACAAAGCATGGAGAGAAAAAATCTATAACAGCGCAATACATCTATGTAATGGATCCATCAAGTGAAGGATGTTTTGTCTCTGGCTACTTTATCATAAAAAATAAAACCTCGAAAAATCTCAAACAAAATAGCCCTATTGAAATCAAAAGCCCTTTACAAGAGATAGCCTTTATCAGAGAGTACAGCGAACCCAAAAATATTAGTCTCCAATCCACAGAACGTCCAGTTGATCTGAGTGCTCTTTCAGTTTCAATAGAGGATAGAATCTAGCTCGTCTTTTTACTTTTATCTAATTTTCCTTTTCCTGCTTGTTCGTCGTCAATTAAATTTGTTTATCTGTCAGGAAGAAACCTGTAAATTCTCACATACTTTGTGTAAAATTAAAACTCAAATCTAACAAAGTATTTTCTTATTGTATTATTATACATTTTTCTCTCAGATTCACTCACGATCTTTTTATAATTTTTCTCTCATTTTCTCTAAAGTCGAAAAAAATGTTCTTTTTGGATTATTTCTTTCCGAAATTTCAACTTTCTCTTTACTTGTCAAAAAGTTTTCGGAAACAAGGCCTATTATATTTTGGCTTGCCTTCTCTATTTTAAGAATATCACATTAAACTTTGCCATCTCATAATAGCTTGTTTGTGCATTTTTATCAGAAGCGAGATTTAATTGTTATGTTTAAATTTTTTTGAATTTTAACGAGAAAGGGCACATTATGGCTCGCAAGAGCTCTCAAGCTCATTGAGTCAATGTGAGAAATACCATAAGAAGAGCTTTTTTAGGTGAGTTTTTCAAAGTTTCGATTTTGGGATGTAAAAGTTTTTGTCAAATGAAAAATCAAAACCTTGAGAAATTTTAAACCCAACAAAACCGAAATGAACATGAAAATTTTTCCCACTATTTTTACCTTTTAATTCGAAATCAACTCCGCCTCATTTATTTGGTAAAGGACATTCCTTGTCTTGAGATGCACGAGGAAATTAATTAAATACAAACCTTGAATGTGACTATAATAAGCGAGATTTTAAACAAAAGACATTAATCCATCCTAAATGGCAAAATTTGAAGCTTCCTGACATTCAGATATCATGATTATCGCATAATTTAAAACTTATTTTCAAAAGTTTCTCTTCTAAATAAAAATTTAGGGGTCTTATTGAGCCTTATGTTCACTTTAAAGTTATCACCTATGTATGCAAAATCTTTTTCAGAATAATTTGTGAGTTTCTCAATCATAATCATCTTTCTTCTGTCAATGTTCTCTCCCTTCTTTGGTTTTTCTCACAATAAAACACCTTAAATAATTTTCTAAAAAAAAAAGTTTTTTGTCATTCTCAGAAAAATCTGGCAATTAAAAATCGCACGAGGTCATTCAATTGCTTGCCTAACACAATATTCGAAATAGCTGGACTTTACCAAAAGCAAAAATAAGGCCTTTGAAAACCAGAGAATCATCATTAAACTCATTTGTGTTAAGGGATGAGATTTTTAAATTTTATAAATTTATTGAGTTTCTTTTTAACTACTTAATTTAGAACTCGCAATTTTGTTGTAGAGATTTAGACTTTTCAATTCTGACCACCCACTTTGACGTCGCTGCTAAAATTTAAAAAGATATTTAGTATTTTTATAACCGAACAATGACTGAATCAATATCCTGCCTTACTGAGAAGTTTTCAAACCAAAATGCCTTCGTACTCTCTTCGTCCCAAGAGGGATTGTCACATTTTAAGGGGCAAATCAAAGGAGAGTCGACTAACCTATTCAATTAAAAAATTTTCGCACCTATTAAGCCTTAAGCAAAAACCGGCATATCAAATTCGATAAAAATCATCAATTTCTATTTTAGAATGAAAGCGATAGTGGTTTCTGAAGTTCGCAAAATTCAGGCCTATCCTGAAAAGAATGACATCTCACTCTCCAGTTTTGAGGGTTCTGTTTCATTTCCCTTCAAAACAGAGATAAGAAGGGCCTTGAAAACTAATCGCAATGATTTCGCTATCGTTCTGGAATTCGAATAAAATTTGAGGATTTAATTCAAGGTCAATTAATGAGAGTTTCAGAATCAGCTTAAAATAAATTTGACTAAAAATGAAAAGCGGAAACCTTACAATTAATTAACTCATAATCGATGTTTATGACCAACATTCTTTAATATAATCAAATTTCTTTAATTTTTAATTTAAAATGCCCCCCAGCACCCAACAAGAATGATTCAAAAACGTGCCCTAAAAAAAATCAGAAGACCACATGTAAACCATCAAGACCATCAAACTGAGCCTGAATATGATATAGAAAACCTCCCAGAAAGGGATAATGTCCACATCATCAATAAATGCATTGGTATTGTGGGGATAAATGGGGGGATACACGTCAGCATGAGTTACCTGAACCCTGTGCTCAAAATCAACGAGTATCATATAGATCACACCTCTCACATTCGAACAGTTTCAATACATCTCAATATTCACAGTGGACCTGAGGTTTCTTATGAAAATACCATTCAAAGGCTCGAAGCCTATGGAAATCCTGAACAAAAGGCCTGGGCTGAATCAATAAGAGGGTATGTTCAAAATCGCCCTAAAATGATTGAAGACTTTCTTAGGTCAGCCAATTCTCAGGATCATGTGCTGGTCGCTAATTTCAAAAGAGCAAAAGCAAGGGCTATATCTGCTTGTAAAGAAATCGAAACGAAATATTCATTTGCAAAAATCGTTACTTTTTCAAGCAGGGAATCGATGGATGTTCTTTTGCTTTCATATAGTGAAGGCTTTCTTCAGAAATTAGACTACAATACACTTGAAGAATTCGTTGAGTGGACAAAAGACAATGGTCTGCCTCAAGTATTTAACGGTGACTGCCCAGAACACCTTCAGCTTGCTAAAGACTTTTTTGATTTCACAATTTTTGAACAAAACAATAATATTGCTATCGGGCCAGAGTATTCTCCAACGATTTTCAATAAAAACGATGAAATAAAAAACCTAAAGGCTCAATTTATCTATGTTTTAGAGCCCTCCACTGAAGGGTTTTTCATCTCTGGGTATTTTATTCTCAAAGATGAAAGTTCAATCATTGAACTTGGTGAATCTTCTTCAAATAGAAATCAAATGATCATTGAAGAAATCTCCAGCCACCCCCAAAAAGTTTAATTTGCTTAAAACATGTTTATAATCAGTGTCCAACACTATTGTTATTGAGTGTTTGTAATTTATATTGTACTATTTATCTGTCACAATTTATCTTTCCAAAAAACTACAAGAGAATCTCTTTTCGAAATTTTTCCTTTACTTTAACCTTGCAATTTCTTTTATTTCCACCTTGCCTGCAAATATTAGCAAAAAAATAACTTTGATATTTTTCCCTTTAAATTTTAAATCTCATTTCTCTTTGATGGAATTTCTTCACTACACATCTCAAAGTTTTTCGTTGATATCATCTTCAAAATAGAAAACCTTTTTTAAAAAAAAAATCCTTTCTTTGATTTCCTTACTGTGCTCCACATAACAAAAATATTGTTTTAAAAAATATGTTTGTTTATTAGCACACAGAATCTACTTTTAACCTCTTCAGGAAAAGACTATTCTCTTAGATTTCCACAATTTTTCTGATTCCAGACTAAAATCTTCTATGTCAAAGCAGTTTTATAATCAATCTCATCAAAGTGATGACATTTAGCTCTGAATATTGGCCTGGGCTAACTTACATTGAAGATATCCTTGTTTTATCTTTGTATTTTAATTAATCTTTTTTGATGGTTTCAAACTCTCGCTTTGATTAATAACAAAAAGTGGGCTGTGATTGATCTGCAAAAATTCGCCGCTCAAAATTTTCCATAATTAAGCTGCTTCAAAACGGAAAAATCAAAGAAAACTCCTGTCTAAAAACAAAAATTAAACCAAGCCCTTCCAGGGTCAATCCAGCTTGAACCCTATGCACCAGGTCCATTTCAAGATTCGAATTCAGTGGGCTGGAGCCAATTAAATAAAGCGAGTTTACTGATAAATCTAAATTTATCCTCAAGAGCAGATTTTAATTGATCGGGTTTCTAACAGCAGTTAATTTGAAAACTTGTCTTAAAATCAAATTTGGTTCTCATGTTAAACTTGCCCTTTGATTATTTGTTTGGATAAGTTCTCATTTGATATAATTTAATTTTTAATATATAATTACATCGACGACAACATTATGATTAATAACCCTGAAAACACATTCGAAAAACGAACTCTCAAAAAAATCAGAAGACCTTTTCTCGACCACAACATCTCTGAAGCAGAAACCGAAGCTTCTGCTGACGAAGCCTCCAGCCAAAGCAATCTCGAACATAAAAACGTGAAAGTTTTACAAAAATGCATTGGAGTCGTTGAAATCGATGGAAAAATCCAAGTGAGCATGGGTTTTTTGAGCCCTTATCTAGAAATCAGTGATTTGAGAATTGAAGAGGTTTCTCCATTTAAAGTCGTCACAATGAACCTCAACTTTCATACAGAAGTCAAAATTCAATGGGAAGACACTGTGCAAAGGCTTTTAGCTTCCCAAGACCCTGAACAATTAATGTGGGCCAACAAAATTCTTCATTATCATCAAAACCGCCCTCAAATGATAGAGGAATACCTTCAATTGGTCAATTCTGATGATAACAAGAACCTTGCTGAAGTGAGAAAGGCTAAAACCAGAGCCGTTCTCGCATGCCGAGAAATAGAATCAAAGTTTGCCTATGCAAAGATCGTCACTTTTTCTGGAAGGGAATCAGTTGAACTCCTTTCAATTTCCTTCAGCGAAGGCTTTTTGAAGGTTCTAGGGTTCGAAGCTCTTGAAGAGTTTATTGAGTACTCTAAAACGAAAGGTCTCCCACAAGTTTATGAAGGAGATTTGCCTGCTCATCTTCAGCTTGCTAAAGACATTTTGGATTTCAAAATTTTTGGTAAAAACGAGACTGTCACTATTGGTCCAGAATATCATCCGCTTATTGAGGATAAAGATGGAAATAAGAAGCAAGTTACAGGTCAGTATCGATATGTTTTGGACCCAACTTCCCATGGTTTCTTCCTTTCAGGATATTTTATCTTTAAAAATTTCGGTTTGGATCAAGAAACAACTGATTTCAAAAATAAAGATGCTATGGAAGAAGAACATGTCCCCTCCGATCCGATAAAGGAGGAAAATAAAGAGTTTTAACTCGATAAATTTTTGAATTTAGGAATTGAAAACCATGTTTAGGTTAAATGAGTCTCTTTTATAGCATTATCAAATTTCATTGTATTATTACATAAACAAACCATGTTTAAATACTCCCTTCTTGCGTGTTATAAAAATTTCGTTTGTCTGTATTTTTACCTTTTGAAGCAGCAGCATCAAAACAAAACTTTTTCGAGGCATTTTTTTGTTTTAAACAAGAGTATTTTTTTTTTCCACTCTTGTAAAATTTGAAGTTATTGCTCAAATAGTTGGGTGAGGTATAGATGCCAACCCCATACTGAGGAAAAAGCACTTTTATGAAAGGTTAATGAGTTTAATTGGATTTAGACGATTTGTAACTTCTCTTGTCTGAAATTGTCCTCGAATTTTATTGCTCGATTGCAGTTTTTCTCTGAACAAAAATCTCTTCAAAATGAAATAATCCTGCCAAAAACCTTCAACAAAGAGCAGATGCCTCTTGAAAAACATCCCTCCTTCTTTCCAACTGTTAACCTGAGGGGATAAAGTCTCACTTTTGAACGAAGTTTTCCTGTTAAACGAAAAATTTACTGATTCAGCCATCTCGCCAGTAACAGAAAAAACTCTCATAAAATTTAATTATTTTGAAACACGAGAACACTCCAAGTACAGTCTGAACTTCTCCTTGATCTTATATGAGGGCTTTCTTATGCCATTAAAAAGGAGGAAGATGCAGAATTTATACATTTTCTCAGTATTTTCGTTTGAACCAAATCAAATAGAATCTTCTATAAGAAATAGAGTTAATTCCGACTTTTTCTTTGAGATTAAAAGTTTTTATTTTTCAGTTAGTCAACCACAATAATCCAGAGGGGTCTAGATGGAAAATGCTGGCCTGGTGCTTATTCTAATCTCTCAATTTCATATGGAAAAATCTCTTTCATCTGAGTCAAATAGATTATGAATGTCTAAGCCTTTCAGAGTCAGATTCAAACCTTGAAAAATGTTTAAAAATCAAGGAATGAGAGCATTTTCTGCTTTTCCTAACGTACTACCTGAATTTCTCTAAACAATTCTCCTTCTCTCTTCGAATCTCAAACTCTACGAACCATTTCCTTGAACTTTTCGACTCCGTTGAATACACACTAGATTTTAACAAAATCAAGTCACTTTGGGTAATTAAAAACGGAGTTTTTCTCGAATTTAAATTGATATTTCTCTTCAAGGAATCATTGTCCTTTAAAGGTTTATCTCCTCGAAGTTTTGTCTCAATATAACATTGAGGAATAGTCAAGATGATAAAAATATAAAATTTTGTTTTAAGGGAAAGAAACTTTGAAATTAATTTTTCTCGAAGTTTTAGGAATTACAACTAATGCTTCATTGATTTCCTCATGTTTTGGTTTAAAAACCAATGAATGGTAATCGAGAAAATTAATTTTTTCCAACTCATTTGAACAGACAAGCCCACCAAACCCAACAGATTATTTTAAAATTCATCTGTTTTAATTGCTTCAAACAATGACCTTAGTTAATGTGGGGGTGAAAGTTTAATCTATTTCTCTTTGGGTTTTCCAGAACCACAACCCATATATCTGATTTTCTCATCTTTAATACCCAAAGAAACATCAGCTGGTGGGATTTAAGGAGTTATTTATGGTTTAAAATGAGCCAATAAAAATTCGCAACGTTGAATTAAAATGTAAAAAAGCCTTATTCTTGAATTCACTCAGCTCAAAAATTAATCAGGGGTGATTGAAGATTGATTGGCTTCAATCTTTGAACAAATTAAAATAGATCTTGCCTTAAAAAACTAAATTTGGTTTATTGAATTATCGGAAGTTCTATTCTCTATAATTTCTTTTAAAAGTTCAGTAATCAAATCTCACATGGAAATAATCGATACCTTTGAAAATCACACAACTGAAAAACGTTCGCTTAAAAAGATTAGAAAACCATTTCTCAATAGAAACTCTCCTCAATCACAAACAGAACTTGTTTCTTTAGACAATCAAGGCTCGAATTCAACTCAAGAAAAAGTCAATGTATTACATTACTGCCTTGGTCTCGTAGAGGTTGGAGGAAAGCTTCACGCAAGCTTTGGCTATCTAAATTCTTTCGTAGATCAAATAAATTTCCAAGTCCAAGACACTTCACCCCAGAAACTCGTTACGATGAATTGTAATTTTCTCGAAAATTCTTCCAAATTGTATGAAGAGTCCGCACAAAAACTCGAAAGCTATGGGTGCCCAGACCTTCTTATGTGGGCTGAAAGACTTCGAAATTACAATAAAAAACATGTTGAGATGATGAATGACTATTATAGGCTAGTCACTTCTTCTGACACAAGAAAAATTGCAAATCTAAGAAAAGCCAAAACAAGAGCAGCTCTCGTTTGCAGAGAAATCGAAAATAAATACTCAAATTACTCGAAAGTTCTCTCCTTTTCAGGACAAAAATCCCTTGACCTTCTCTCAATTTCCTACAATGAAGGCTTCTTGAAAGAATTGGGACATGAATCTGCTGAAGAATTTATTGAATGGACAAAAATAAATGGCTTTCAAATTTTTACCCATGATTGTCCCACTCATTTGGAACTGTCAAAAGGATTATTTGAATGTTCGCCATTTAATGTAGAAGAAACAATCGTTATTGGGAAAGAATACGACCCACTAATGTTTGATAGATTGGGCCAAAACAAAAATCTCAAGGCTCAATATATTTATGTCTTTGAGCCAACTCCTCAAGGGTTCTTTATCTCAGGATATTTCGTATTAAATCCTGAAAAACAAGAAACTGTCATGACAAAAGACTTTGTTGTTGAGCAGCAAGAAGAAAAATTAAAAAACTTTGAGAAGAATTCTTCGGCAAACCGAAGTTACAAGAGCACACAAATGTCACTTGAAAATCTTGACTAAGGAGTCCTTGCTTAATCTCATTCGAAACGGATGAATTCATAAAATACATTTTCAATAAGAAAGATAAGAATGCTGGATTTATAATCTTTGCATATTCCTTTGTCCTTCTTGTATATGACAACTAGATTTTTACTTTGTATTATTATAAAATTTTTGGATTGCCTTACGGCGAAAACATTTCCCATGAAATCACCGAAAAGAAAACTTAATCCAAAATCCAAAGTTTATTTTGAAACAGATTTTCTCGTTTTTGAAAAGAAAAGAAGGGTTATTTGAGAATCTCGATCCTTTTTATTTTCAAAGACTATTATTATTGACCTCTGAGAAATGGGGGGAAAAATATTACCCCTTTGATTTTTTTTTCTTTGCTTGAAAACGTCAAAATTTATTGATCTTACGTATCAAATACTTTTGGGGGTTTTTCCTTTGGGATTATTCGGGCTTTTGTTGAAAATTAAAAAATATCACAAAAACAGTTCGCTTTCTTTTGATATGGATTCAGTCCTCCCATCAAGCTTATCTGCTTCACTCAACGCTCTTCCAACCTCACAGCCCCCTCAAAATAAACAAACGAGTTTCAAATTCAATACTATTGATGATTATTTCTCAAAAATCGGCTTTGGGATCTATCAAATAAGAGCTTATCTGATTCTCGGCTTTGTCTTAATTAATGACGGCGCTGAAGTCATTGTCCTTTCTTTTTTATTTTCCATTCTGAGTAAAGAGTGGGGACTTACAAATGGACAGATTGGCTTTTTGGGAAGTACTGTATTTGCTGGTTTTTTCCTGGGAGCACTCGTTAGTGGAAAGATTTCAGATACATATGGGAGAAAAAAAGCTTTAATTTATATTGTACTTTTGCTTTACATCTTTGGAATGTGGTCTGCTTTTGTGTACTCTTTTGCTATGCTTGTTTTTGTCCGGACAGTTTTTGGATTTTTAGTTGGCATTCAGTTTCCTATGTGTATCACTTATTTAACTGAGATTACACCCAAAGAAGTCCGAGGAAAATGGCTGGTGCTTGCAGGAGGCTTCTTTACGCTTGGAGAATTTTTAGCTTGCTTTATTGCATTTTTGACACTTGATTCAGCAAACTCTGGCAATTGGAGAGCTCTTTTTATTTGCGTTGCTCAACCTGCTTTCTTATGTGCCTTGGGTATAAAATATCTCATGCATGAAAGCCCAAGATACGAGGTTGTTGTCAAAAAGAATTATTACGGAGGCGTAAAAATATTAGAAAGCATTGCCTGGACAAATGGGGTTGGTTTGAAGTTAAGTGAAGAAGATGGAGACAGAATTAAAAATCACTTAGAGAGTAAAACTACAGCACGAAATGAAGAACAAACTGCAAGTTTCTCAATGCTTCTCAAAGATAAATTCAAGATGATTTCACTATTTTTATGGCCAATTTGGGGTGTTTTGTCCCTTGTATATTATGGCATGGTTTATATTTTGCCAATGGCATTGGCTGCTCTTGGAACGTCAAGTTCAAGTGACAATATCTGGAGTGTTGTCCTTGCAGTTTGTAGTGAGATCCCATCAATAGTTTTTGGCTATTTTATGGTCGAAAACAGCAAGTTTGGCAGGAAAAACTCGCTTGTCTATGGATTTGCTGGTTGCTCTATCGCTTGCTTATTTGCAGGAGTGCTTGGATCATTTGTCTTTTGGGTTTCTGTAGCCAGAGGGATCATTAATTTTGCTTTTACTATTATCTATCCTTACACTGCAGAGTTATATCCAACAACTATAAGAACAACTGGCTTGGGTACAGCAAGTGCTGCAAGTAAAATTGGAGGCATGCTTATGCCATGGATAACTCTCTCTCTTTTTGGAATTGGCCCAAAAGTTCCATTTATTGGCTTCTGCATATTTTGCGCTCTTGGAGCATTTTGCTGTTATAAACTCCCATATGATACCACAAATAGAGAACTTGATGCGGTGGAACTTGAACTTGGAGAACTTCCAAAAGCAAAAAATTAGTTGCAATATAAATATTTTTTATGCCTACCCATTTTTTATTTATTACGAAAGAGAAATATCCATTTCATGACAGATTCTTATGAAACAAAGCTCATTTTACCTCATTCTCACATTGAAATTTTTTTTTAAACACCTTCCCTTTGAATGGAGAAATTTCTTTTTAATCTAAATAACTGTACGGTTTGTGAAATCCAGAAAAATCTATCTGAAACACTCATTAAAAAGCATAAATATCTTTATTTTATGGAGTCATCAATCACACTTCATTCTTCCGTCACTGTTCAACCACAAGACTCATCTGAGCCTCAAAAGGACACCATTGTCAAAAAATCTGTTCCCCAACAATCCCTCAATGCTGAACAAAAAGAAGCTTTGGCCAAATTCAGAAAAGGTTTGCCCATCTACAGATCTAGAGGAGACATCCTTGCTCATGTCAAGAAAAACCCTATCACCATTATTTCGGGAGATACAGGTTCTGGTAAAAGTACCCAGCTTCCTCAATATTTGTACGAAAGTGGACTTCATCATGACAGAATAATTGGAATTACACAACCAAGAAGAGTTGCTGCTTTAACTCTGGCTCAAAGAGTTGCACTTGAGGTAATTTAACGAGAGTATAGTCTTTTAAAATTTGTAAAGAAAGGTGGCGAGGTTGGGGGCCTTGTTGGATATAGCATCAGATTCGAGGAAAAAATTGATAGAAGACAAACCAAGATTAAATTCATGACTGACGGTATGCTCATCAGAGAAATGATTCTTGATCCACTCCTCAAAAAGTTGGTTTTGGGTGAAATATTTATAATGTTTATCTGTGAATAGGTATTCATTTATCGTGATTGATGAAGCACATGAAAGAAGTGTTCAAACTGATATTCTCTTGTAAGATCAAACTTGGAACTTCCGATTAACGAAATGAATAGGACACTCGCAAGAGATATTGTCAAGAAAAGAAAAGATTTTAAATTAATTGTCATGTCTGCTACTTTGGAAACTGAAAAATTCCTCAACTTCTTCCAAGCTTCCTCAGTAATCTTTTGATGTTTGCGTCTCACTAACCTAAATCAAAGCAATTCAAAATTGAAGGAAGATGTTTCCCTATTGAAATCCATAACACTATTGCTCCTCAAAATGACTATGTGGTATAGATTTTTATTCTCAAGGAAAATTTCATTCTTTTCTCAAATAGGATTCCGCATTGAATACTGTCCTTCAAATTCATTTTACGGAACCAGAAGGAGATATCCTTGTATTTTTGACAGGTCAAGATGAAATTGAAGACTTGGAAGAAATGCTGACTGAAAGAATGGAATCTTTCCCTCAAAGTGTCGATAAATTAATGATTTGCCCTATTTATGCTGCTCTTCCTTCAAGTGCTCAAATGAAAGTCTTTGAAAAAACTCCTCCTAAACATCGTAAAGTCGTCCTTGCCACCAATATTGCAGAAACTTCAGTTACCATTGAAGGTATAAAATATGTTGTTGATACTGGCTTCGTCAAGATTCGTAAATATGTTGCTTCAAAATCCTTGGAAACTTTGGTTGTTACTCCAATCTCCAAATCTTCAGCTTTACAAAGATCTGGTCGTGCTGGTCGTCAAACCGCTGGTAAATGCTTCCGACTCTACACCGATGACGATTTCAAAGCTTTGGAATTATACATGAGTCCAGTAATATGGCTTTTGTCAAACCATCCTAATATTTCAAGGAAATTCTTCGAGTTAATCTTGCAAATGTTATTCTCCAACTTAAAGCTCTTGGAGTTCCTAATATTGCCCAATTTGGCTTCGTAGACCCTCCTAAGCCTGAAGTTATCAATGATTCTGTTGATATTCTTCAAGCCGTCAACGCTTTAGATGAAAAAGTAAATAGATAGTTTCTTTCTCAATTTTCTCATTTTCCATCTATAGTTGGATTTGACTGACCATGGAAGAGAAATGGTTGAATTGCCATTGGATCCAATTTATTCACATCTTTTGCTTCTTTCACTTGAAGATAAATACAATTGCAGCGAACAAATTTTGACAATTATCTCAATTTTATCATCAGAAAACTTCTTCTACGTGCCAAAGGATCAAAAGAATAATTTATCCAAAGTCCTTCTCAAATTCAAATTCCCCAATAGTGACTTGCTCACAAAGCTTTACATTCTCAATAAATTCTTGTTATCCAAAAATAGAAACGATTTTTGCAAGGAAAATTACTTGAATAAAAAATCCATTAAACGTGCTCTCATGGTTAGACAACAATTGTCTGGATATTTGGATGATATCAAGAATCAAAGAAAAACTCTCAATAAAACTGTTGATGAACCTCAGAAAAAAATCAAAAGAGATTATACTTCTGCTAATATCTATTCCTACTCTCCTTCTGTCGATTTTGACTGGGAAAGAGTCAGTAGATGTCTTGCTGCTGGTCTGAGTCTTAAACTCGCTAAACTCAATTCTGTTGGAAGCTATACTCTGGTAAAAAATCTTTTATTCTTCATTCTCATAATTTCTTTTAGAGAAGTGGACAAACTGCAAATATTCATCCAGAATCTATTGTGTTCTATAGCAGATCAAAGCCTGAATATTTAATCTATAACGAAGTCGTCATTACCACCAAAACTTATCTCAGAGATGTCAGTGAAGTCAACGCTACTCAAAGCTCAAAAGATTTATAGTTTAATTCAAAAATTTATTGTTTGTACATATTTTGATATATTTATTAAAAACCTCCTTGTTTGAGAAATTTTATTTTGAATAATTTCACAATGTTTGATGTGATGAAGATTTTGGTAAATTATTCATAATTAACATAAATGTTAA
>Ga0182738_1002394_pt1 | contig 22249 bp, 21 predicted proteins | sample eDN5th30CBELigMG_FD_128876 | JGI IMG/M metagenome (GOLD analysis project Ga0182738, IMG submission 128876) | Enriched Miracle-Growth compost microbial communities from Emeryville, California, USA - eDNA 5th pass 30_C BE-Lig MG (version 2)... ...
CTCACGACCTCGACCATAGTTGCCCGAGCACACGCAGCGCTGCCGACCGGCCGCGCGTGTCGATATCGCATTATCCGGCCCGACGGCCGCCCGTCTAACGGGTGTCGAAACCGAGCCGGCGGGCCGCGCGGGCCTTCTGACGGCTCGCACGCAACCGCCGCAGCCGCTTGACCAGCATCGGATCGGCGGCGAGCGCCTCGGGACGATCCACCAGAGCATTGAGCACCTGGTAGTAGCGAGTGGCGGAGAGACCGAAGAGTTCCTTGATGGCGTCCTCCTTGGCACCGGCGTACTTCCACCACTGCCGTTCGAACGCCAGGATGTCGAGATCGCGACGGCTCAGGCCGTTCGCCTCGTCGCCGGTGGGTTCCTGCGCGGATGCGCCGTCGCCCTGCTGGGACACGAGATCGGACCGGTCGTTGCCGTGCGCTGCTGCGCCGTCCATTTCCCTCCTCGACTGACTGGATCACACCGTGACGAAGAGTCCTTGCGTCTCGGCGGAAGTCATTCAATCACGGGGTGGGGACACATACCGGTTCGAGAACGCCGCGAGTCGATCCCATTATCCTGTGTCACCATGGCCATTCTTCCGATCGTCATCGTCGGCGACCCCGTCCTGCACAACCCGACCCGGCCGGTGACCGAGTCACCCGCCGAACTCGCTCAGCTGATCGCCGACATGTTCGAGACGATGGACGCGGCCAACGGCGTCGGTCTCGCCGCCAACCAGGTCGGCGTGGACAAGCGACTGTTCGTCTACGACTGCCCCGACCGCGACGAGTCCGGCAAGGTCGTGCGCCGGCGCGGTGTCGTCGTCAACCCGATCCTCGAAACCTCGGAGATCCCCGAGACGATGCCCGACCCGGAGGACGATCTCGAGGGCTGCCTGTCCGTGCCCGGCGAGAACTTCCCCACCGGCCGCGCCGACTGGGCGAAGGTCACCGGTACCGACGAGAACGGTGATCCCGTCGAGATCGAGGGCCACGGATTCTTCGCTCGCATGCTGCAGCACGAGGTCGGGCACCTCGACGGCTTCCTGTACGTCGACGTCCTGATCGGACGCAACGCCCGCGCCGCGAAGAAGACCATCAAGCGCGCCGGATGGGGTGTCCCCGGGCTGACCTGGCTCCCGGGTTCGGTGGAGGACCCGTTCGGCCACGACGACGAGGACGAGTGACGAGGCGACCGACGAACCGTCGATGACGACCGACCGTCCGGCCCCGTCCGTACCCCTCGGCACCCGGGTGGTGCTGCGGTACCGCCTGCCCGCCGGCTACAGCCATCCGATGACCGACGTCATCGGTGAACTCGTCTCCGTCGAACCGGTGGTCGCGGTGCGCACCGCCGACGGTCGCGTCGTCCAGGTGTCCCCCACCTCGGTCGTCGCGCTCAAGCCGATCGCGGCGCGGCCGATCCGCGTCTCGGAGATCCGCGCGCTCGAGCACGCTGCCGCCGCGGGGTGGCCCGGTCTCGAATCTGCCTGGGTGGACGGCTGGCTCGTGCGCGCCGGGCACGGTTTCACCCGGCGCGCCAATTCGGCGACGCCGCTCGGTGAACGTGGCACCGTGGCCGACCCCGCCGATCCGGCCGTGCGCGCCCGGCTCCGTGAATGGTTCGCGGCGCGCGGACTGCCGTTGCGACTGCTGGTGCCCGATCGGCTCGCCCGGATACCGGAGGGATGGCCGACCTCGGAGCCGGTGCTCGTTATGGGCGCCGACCTCGCGAACGTGCCGTTGCCGCCGGAACCCACCCCGGTCACGATCACCGACCGACCGGACGCCGACTGGCTGTCGCTCCACCGCGCCGACGCCGACCCGCGGCTCGCGCAGGACGTGCTCGGCTCGGTGGCCGCGGGTGTCCTCGGGTTCGGCCGCATCGGCGCGCCCGGGCAGGCGCCCCTGGCGATCTGCCGCGCGGCGATCACCGACGCACCGGACGGACGCCGCTGGGTGGGTCTGTCGACCGTGGAGGTCGCGCCCGAGCACCGGCGGCGCGGACTCGGCACACTCGTGTGCGGCGCTCTGCTGCGCTGGGCCCGCGAGCAGGCTGCGACCCACGCATACCTGCAGGTCGAGGAGTCGAATACGGCGGCCCGCGCCCTGTACCGAGAACTCGGCTTCGTCGACCACCACCGCTACCGGTACGCCTCCGAACCCGTCGGATAGGTCGCCTACAGTGGGCGTGTGCGCCTTGCTACCTGGAATGTGAACTCCGTCCGTGCCCGTACCGACCGCATCCTCGACTGGTTGCAGCGAACCGACACGGATGTGCTCGCGATGCAGGAAACCAAGTGCAAGGACGAGCAGTTCCCGTACGAACGCTTCGAGGAACTCGGCTACCGCGTCGCGCACGTCGGGCTGAGTCAGTGGAACGGCGTGGCAATCGCGTCGCGTGTGGGCCTCGACGACGTGCAAATCGGCTTCGAGGACCAGCCCGGTTTCTCGAAGGACCCGGAGGTCGATCCGGCGCTCGAGGCGCGGGCCATCGGCGCGACGTGCGCGGGTGTGCGCGTGTGGAGCCTGTACGTCCCCAACGGCCGCGACCTGAACGACCCGCACTACACCTACAAGCTCGACTGGCTCGCCAAGCTGCGCGCCGACGCGCACGCCTGGGCCACCGCAGCGCCCGAGCAGCCCATCGCGCTGGTCGGCGACTGGAACGTCGCCCCCACCGACGACGACGTGTGGGATCCGGCCTTCTTCGAGGGCAAGACGCACACCTCGCAGCCCGAGCGCGACGCCTTCCACGCGTTCACCGAGGTCGGCTACACCGACGTCGTCCGTCCGCACGCACCCGGCCCCGGGGTGTACACCTACTGGGACTACACCCAGCTGCGCTTCCCGAAGAAGCAGGGCATGCGGATCGACTTCGTCCTCGGGTCCCCTGCCTTCGCGGCGCGGGTGACGGGCGCCGAGATCGACCGCAACGAGCGCAAGGGCAAGGGCGCGAGCGACCACGCACCGGTCATCGTCGACCTCGACCTCTGAGCGGATTCCGGGCCGGGTGAACCGCCCGCGCAGGCATCAGGCCTTGCGGGCGGGCACCTTGCGTCGCGGCTGCCTGCGCCGGTTCTCCTTGCGCTGGGGGTCGGTGCGCGGAGGTTCGAGAGGCACGACGACGTCGCGGTAGTTCTCGTGCGACGACAGGAACCGCTGCACATAGGTGCACACCGGCCGCACGCGCCAACCTCGTCTGCGCGCGAGATCGAGCGAGCCACCGACGAGAACGGCTGCGAGACCCCGATGGCCGAAATCCTCCACGATCACGGTGTGCATGAAGTCGACGACCGGCGGGTTCGGTGCCGGAACGCGTTCGAAGTCGTAGTACCCCAGGATGCCGACGAGATCGCCGTTGAGGCGCAGTTCGAACCGGTTCTGGTCGGCGTTGTCCGACACGGCGAGGTCCGGCGAACTCGTGTTCATGAGCGCCTCCAATAGGGGTGTTGCGTGATCGAACTGTGACCTATGCCACTATAGAGTACTGCGGTGACCACCGGCAGCAGCGCTGTCGCGTTTCGGAAAGTGCACCCGTCCCAGCGCCGCCCGGCCGTGATCGAACACACCCTCGGTAGGGTGTCCGCGTGGACCTTCTGCCCTTGTCGCCTCGAGGCGAGACCCCGGTTCGAGCCCTCACCATCGCCGGTACCGACTCCGGAGGTGGGGCCGGCATCCAGGCCGATTCCCGCACGATGGCGATGTGCGGTGTGCACGCCTGCGTCGCGGTGGCCGCCGTGACCGTCCAGAACTCCGTCGGCGTCCGCGGGTTCCACGAGATCCCCGCCGAGACCGTGGCCGACCAGGTGCGATGCGTGGTCGAGGACATCGGGGTGTCCGCAGCGAAGACCGGCATGCTCGCCTCCACGCAGATCATCGAGGCCGTCGCGCAGGTGTGCTGCGAGGTGGGCATCGGCCGCGACAAGGAGGTGCCCCTCGTCGTCGATCCGGTCTGCGCCTCGATGCACGGCGATCCGCTGCTGCACTCCGACGCGCTCGACGCGATCCGCGGGGTGCTCATCCCCCTCGCCACCGTCGTCACCCCGAACCTCGACGAGGTACGGCTGATCACGAGCATCGACGTCGTCGACGACGCGTCGGCCCGGCGCGCAGCCGAAGCGCTCCATGCGCTCGGCGCCCGGTGGGTGATCGTCAAGGGCGGTCACCTGCGCAGCTCGGAGAAGAGCACCGACCTGCTGTTCGACGGCGACCGCTTCCTCGAGTTCAGCACGCCGCGGATCGAGACCGGCAACGACCACGGCGGCGGCGACACGCTGGCGGCCGCGATCGCGTCGGCCCTCGCCCACGGCCGGTCGGTGCCCGAGGCCGTCGAGTTCGCGAAGGAATGGATCACGAAGTGCCTCGAGTGGTCCTACGACCTCGGTCACGGCCACGGGCCGGTCAACCCGTTGTGGCGCCTGCACGAGCGCTGACCGCGCCCGTCCTCACTCGGTGAACTCGGCACGCACCTCGGCCCGCTGGTCGCCGGTGGGTACCCCGTCGGGTCCGTCGATCGAATTCGCGTAGACGGCCGTGCCGTAGGCGACGGCGGCGGCCGCCGCGCCGAACGCCTCGCGGTCGATGCCGGCCAGGGTGTCCTCGGGGGTGTGGTAGTTCGGGTCGAAGGGCTGGTCGGCGGTGCCACCCCACAGGTCGGCCTGCTCGGGGGTCTTGACGTCGTCGGCGCCGGTGAACACCCCGCCCGCGGGGATGCCGAAGGCGACGAACGGACCGTAATCGGAGCGACCGTCGAAATCGGTTCCGCCGACTTCGATTCCGCGTTCGTCGAAGAACTGCGCGAAGGTCCGCTCGATACCCGCCGAGCCCTCCGGACCGGGTCCTTCACCGACGGAGTCGGAGTCGTCGCCGTCGAACACGAGATATCCGGCGTTGGGCGAGCCGAGCATGTCGAAGTTCAGGTACAGGGCGATGTCGAGTCGTTCCTCGTCGGACAGCGACTCGACGTATTTCGTCGAGCCGACCAGTCCGACCTCCTCGGCGCCCCAGAACGCGAACCGTACGGCGTTGGTCACGTCCGGTTCGCTGCCGAGTTGCAGCGCGGTCTCGAGGACGGCGGCGACACCGGTTCCGTTGTCGTTGATCCCAGGTCCTTCGGGGACGCTGTCGAGGTGCGCGCCGACGACGACCACGTCATCGGTCGAGCCGGTGCGGGTCTGCGCGATCACGTTGCGCGACTTCCGGTCCTCGGTGCGGGTCTGGAGCGTCACCGTCACGCTGGTCGCAGCGGACAGGCGCTCGGCGTCGGCCCCGGCCACACCCCCGACCGGGATGCGGGGATTCGATTCCGCCCCGAGACCGGCGGCGTCGAGCGGACCGTCCTCGTTGTTGGCGACGAGGAGTGCGGCCGCTCCTCGTTCGGCGGCGACCTGCTCCTTGACGGCGAAGGTGCACACGCCGCGATCGACGATCACCACCGCACCGGCCGCGTCGACACCGTCGTAGTCGGTGGCCTCGCAACCGGGGGTGTCGTCGGGGGCGATACGTACGACACGCGCGGTGAGCCCCTCCGGTCCCGTCGACGGTGACATGCCGAGTGCGCTCACACCCATCGGCTCCCCGTCGACGGTGAGCTGCTCGTTCTCGACGGCGAACAGGGTCGTGTCGAACTCCGGTGTCTGCACGTCGAATCCGGCGTCGCGCAGAGCTCCGGCGACGTAGTCGACGCTCGCGTCGTAACCGGGGGTCCCGAGCGAACGGTTGCCGTCGTTCTCGCCGGCGATCCGTTCGAGTTCCGTCAGGTGCGCCATGACGGCATCGAGTTCCACGGCGTCGGCGAGCACCGCCGGGTCGACCGGCGGCGTCTCCACCTCCGCCTCCGAGCATCCCGCCGTCAGGAGTACACCGGCGGCGATCAGAGCCGCTCCCCGCATGCCGTATCTCGTCTGCGCCCGCGCCATCGACCGAGCGTACAAAAAAGCACTGCGCCGCACGGGGAAACCGTGCGGCGCAGTGTGACGGCGCAGAACCTGCGGCGTGTCGGCGCAGAACGTCAGGCGTCGCGGCGGTTGACCACCACGAGCGAGGCGGCGAACACCACGAACGAGAAGGCCGCGAAGTACACGAGCGATCCCCATGGACCCCAGTGGAATTCGATTCCCTGCCCGATGCCCAGGAAGTTGTTCGCGTTCGCGAACGGCAGGAACGGCTGGATCTCACGGCCCACCGAACCGAACAACGCGAACAACGACTCGAGCAGCAGCGGCCACAGCATCAACAGCGCGATCGTGCCGGCCGACTGCCGCAGCAGCGTGCCCACACCGACCGCGAGGAAGACGCACAGGAACGCGTAGATCGCGGTGCCGTAGACCGCGCGCCACGCCGTCCCACCGCTCAGGACGAGTTCGCGACCTGCGTCCGGCCCCGCCAACGCCTTCGCGAGGTAGAAGGCACCGAACGAGACCGCGAGTGTCAGCACCGCACCCAGCACGCCGATGAGCAGCGCCTTCATCGTCAGGAGCAGGGTGCGGTTCGGGGTGGCCTGGAAGGTCGTGCGGATGACCCCGAAGCGGTACTCGCTGGTGACCGACAGCGCCGCGAGAATCATGAGCACCAGCACGCCGAAACCGGTGACGCCGCTGACCGCGACGTCCACGGTCGGATAGAACCGTCCCAGCTCGTCGTCCATCCCTGCCGACGCACGGGAGACCGACCCGAGGATCGCGGCCAGACCGAGGCCGAGGGCGACGATGACGACGGTGCACCACAGCGGTGACTGCACCGACGTGAGCTTGATCCGTTCGGCCCGCAGTGTGTCGAGCGCCGTACTCATCACAGTCCACCCTTCATGACGTCGTCGACTCCGGATCCGTGGTATTCGACCTCGCCACCGGTGAGTTTCATGAACGCTTCCTCGAGCGACGCGTTGCGTCCCGCGAGTTCGTGCAACACGATCGACCGGGTCGCGGCGAGTTCGCCGATCTCCGCCGCCGGAGCGCCCGAGACATGCAGGGCACCGTCGTCCTCCCGCACGGTGTGCCCGCGCTCGGTGAGCGCGGTGCGCAGCTCGTCGAGCTGCGGACTGCGCACGACGACGAACGACTCGGACGCGCGATCGACGAACTCCTTCACCGAGGTGTCGGCGATGAGCCGTCCACGCCCGATGACGATCAGATGTTCGGCGGTCTGCGCCATCTCCGAGAGCAGGTGGCTGGACACGAGCACCGTGCGGCCTTCCGCGGCGAGCGCCTGCATGAACCGCCGGATCCACACGATGCCCTCGGGGTCGAGGCCGTTGACCGGTTCGTCGAACAGCAGCACGCGCGGGTTGCCGAGCAGCGCGGCGGCGAGACCGAGTCGCTGCGACATGCCGAGAGAGAATCCGCCGGCGCGCTTGCCGGCGACCTCCGTCAGCCCCACCTGGCGCAGCACCTCGTCGACGCGTGAGGCGGGCAGACCGTTCGACGCAGCCAGCCAGGCGAGATGCGACCGCGCCGACCGGTTGGGATGCACCCACTTCGCGTCGAGCAGTGCGCCGACGGTGGTGAGCGGCCGTGTCAGCTCGGTGTACGGCTTCCCTTCGATCAGTGCAGTTCCCGAGGTCGGCCGGTCCAGTCCCAGGATCATGCGCATCGTGGTGGACTTCCCCGCCCCGTTGGGGCCGAGGAAGCCGGTGACGATGCCGGGACGGACCGTGAACGTCAGGTCGTCGACCGCGGTCGTGGACCCGAAGGTCTTGGTCAAGCCGGTCACTTCGATCATGCGCACCACCCTACGTGCGGCTCCGGCCCGCGCATCCGATCACGCGCCCGGAGCCGCACGCGGTGTGTCAGGGGACGAACACCTCGACGGTGACCGGGATGCTCGGTCGCTCGGTACGCATCGTCAGGGCGACACGGCCCTGCCCGGGGAACACGTGCATGAACAACGGCCGGGTGCTGGTGTGGAAGGCCGGCACGAAGCGGGTCTCCGTGCCGCGGGCGCCGGTGTCGAGATTGTGCCAGTCGAACGCCACGGTGACGTCGCAGTTCAGAACACTCGGTGTCCACTCGCCGAGAAGCGAATAGCCCTGCGTGATCCGCAGTTCGATCCCGTGGGTGGCGCCCGCCACCGAGTAGATCGAGTAGGACTCGTCGAGCGGGCCGTCGAAGGCGGTTCCACCCGCGCGCACGATGCCGGCGCAGATGCCGTCGCCCAGTGTCAGCACGGGAGGCGTGGCCAGCTGCGTCATCTCGCACGTTCTCGGTCCGGTGTTCGACCGGCTCAGCTGGCACGGCTCCTGGGCGCCTGCGACGCCCGGTGCCGTGACAGCGACGGCAACACCCATGAGCCCGGCAGCGGCGGCGGAAAGGATTCGGTGTGCAATTGTCATGCCCGGGGATCGTACCGACCGCACGGTATCCCGTCACGCGATAATCGGAAAACCCCTGAACACGAAGATTCTCAAGGGTTTTCCGTACCGGTCACGGCTCCATCGGCGAAGATGCCTGAGCCCAGAAGCGTTTCGGGATCCGACCGGCGTGCCGGGCACGGAATCCCGCCTCGACGGCGTGGCGCATCGCCGACGCCATCAGCGCCGGATCCTTCGCGCGGGTGACGGCGGTCGCGAGCAGCACGGCGTCGCAACCGAGTTCCATCGCGAGCGCCGCGTCGGAGGCGGTTCCGATTCCCGCGTCGAGGATCACCGGCACGCCCGCCGCCTCGACGATCATCTCGATGTGGTGCGGGTTCGAGATACCGAGGCCGGTGCCGATCGGCGAACCGAGCGGCATCACCGCAGCACAACCGACATCCTCGAGACGGCGCGCAAGGACGGGATCGTCGGTCGTGTACGGCAGGACGACGAAGCCGTCGTCGACGAGTTGTTCGGCCGCCGAGACGAGTTCGATAGCGTCGGGCAGCAGCGTCCGTTCGTCGGCGATGACCTCGAGTTTCACCCAGTCGGTCTCCAGCGCTTCCCGCCCGAGCTGCGCGGTCAGCACGGCCTCCTTCGCGCCGCGGCACCCGGCGGTGTTCGGCAGCGGTTCGATGCCGAGACGGCGCAGCAGATCGAGGACACCGGTTCCGGAGGCCGCATCGACGCGGCGCATCGCGACGGTGGTCAGTTCGGTGCCCGACGCGACGAGCGCCTCCTCGAGCACGGCCAGGTTCGCCGCGCCACCGGTGCCGGTGATCAGCCGCGACCCGAAGGTGCGGCCGGCGATGGTCAGCTGCGGCAGATCGGCGCCGGGATCGTGTGTCTCAGCCACCCTGGACCGCCGTGAGGATCTCGATGCTCGCGCCGCGTGCCACCGGTTCCGACCAGCGACCGCGCGGGCACACGACACCGTCGACGGCGACGGCGATTCCCTTCTCGGGCAGACCGAGCTCGTTCAGCAGCTGCGACACGGTCGGGGCCGCGTCGTAGTACTTGTCCTCACCGTTGACGGTGATGCCCACGGACACGTTCGTCATCCCACACTCGCTTCCGTAATTCGTCCAGGACAGGCGTATTTCGCGTCGGCCAGCGACCGCCCGCCGAGTTCGGCGAGCACCGCGTCGACGGTGAGCGGCGTGAGCAGCACACCGTTGCGGCCGTGGCCGGTCGCGGCGACGACACGATCGGAGAGCCGGCCGATCAGCGGCAGGTTGTCGGGGGTCATCGGGCGCAGGCCCGCGCTCGCCTCGAACAGTTCGTACTCGCCGAGCGCCGGGAAGATCGTCTCGGCGTCGGCGATCAGATCGCGCACACCCGCCACCGTGACCTGCGTGTCGGACGCCTCGTACTGCGTCGCGCCCACGACGAGCCCGTCGTGGCGGGGCACCAGATAGGCGGGCCGTCCGTGGACACTCGCACGGATGGTGCGCTGCGGCGGCGGGGTCGCGCCCGGCCGCACCCGCAGCCGCAGGATCTCGCCCTTGACCGGTCGGACCGGAAGACCCGGCCACAGCCGCGCCGACGCCGAGCCGGCGGCGAGCACCACCTGATCGTCGGGCAGGTCGGCGAGGTCGTGCACGGCGCCGTCGGAGAAACGCACCCCGGCCCCGGTGGCCGCAGTGCGCAGGGCGTCGACGAGCGCGCGGTTGTCGACCGACGACTCGGTGGGTGCGAGCAGTCCGAGCCGGACCTTCGGGCCGAGCGACGGCTCGAACTCCCGGATCTCCGCGCGGGAGAGCAGCCGCATCTCGTGCCCTCGCTCCCCGACCCATTCGGCGACGGTCCGCAGGTCGGCCGCATCCGCCGCGTCGAGCGCAACGGTCAGCGACGCCTCGGCGGTGAACACGTCGACGTCGGTCTCCGTGCGCAGTGCGTCCGCGAAGCCGGGCCAGCGGTCGAGCGACGCCGCACCCAGGGACAGCACATGGTCCTCGCCGGGCCAGCCCTCGGACAGCGGGGCCAGCATTCCCCCGGCCACCCACGAGGCGCCGCTACCGGGATTCGGGTCGTGCACGGTCACGACGTGCCCCGAGCGGGCCGCGCGCCATGCGATCGACAGCCCGATCACTCCGCCACCCACGACGGCCACAGTTGCCATTGGTCCACCTCACTCCCTGCGCCGGCATGATCCGGGTCAGGTCATAACGGTCGGGGCCGGCAGGCCCCCTCTCAGCCCCGCGAACCTCGGGACTCCCGTGTCGTCACACTTTCTGCCTAGAGGCTACCGTCTTGGTCGTGACCACCTATCGCGGCAACCATCCCGACCCGCGCGGCCGCCTCGCGACCGCCCGGTTGTACCTGTGCACCGATGCTCGCCGGGACACCGGTGACCTCGCACGGTTCGTCGAGGAGGCCCTCGCCGGTGGGGTCGACATCGTCCAGTTGCGCGACAAGGACTCGGCCGGCGAGAAGAAGTTCGGACGCCTCGAGGCACGCGAGGAACTCGCCGCCCTCGAGATCATCGGTGAGGCGTGTGCACGCCACGGTGCACTCCTCGCCGTCAACGACCGCGCCGACATCGCTCTCGCGGCGGGCGCCGACATTTTGCACCTCGGTCAGGGCGACCTGCCGGTGCGGCACGCGCGGCAGATCCTCGGCGACGAGATCGTCATCGGCCGTTCGACGTCGAGTCGGGCGCAGGCCGCGCTCGCCGACATCGAGGAGGGCGTCGACTACTTCGCGTCCGGGCCGGTGTGGGACACCCCGACCAAGCCGGGACGGACCGCCGCGGGGCTGCAGGTGACGCGCGAGGTCGCGCAGTCGCAACCGGCACGACCGTGGTTCGCGATCGGCGGCATCGATCTCGAGCGGCTCCCCGAGGTGCTCGATGCCGGGGCCACGCGGGTCGCGGTGGTCCGGGCGATCACCAAGGCCTCCGATCCGCGGGCAGCCGCCGCGGCGCTCGAGGCCGCACTGCCCGCCTGAGGCCGCTGAAGGCCGCTGCCGGCCCGAGGGGCTACAGCCAGCCCAGCACGGCCGAGGGCGACATCGCGATCGTGCCCTCGGGCAACCGCGCGCGCAGGCCGCGATCCGCGGTGACCACGACCGTCACGCCGGGGTCGACCACGGCCGTCGCGGTGGAGGCGAGCCGGGCCAGTTCGTCATCGCCGCTGCCGTCCGCGCTGTGTACCGGGATCCGGACGTCGTCGATCGTCGCGTCGCGGGCGTGCCCTTCGAGGACTGCTTCGACGCGGGGGACCCACCCGAACGTCCCGTCGGGAAATTCGACGGTGCGGGGCAGAACCGCGGCGAGGTCGGTGAGCAGGGCGCTCGTCGCGCCGGGGCGGTCGCGCCACCATCCGGTGGGGCCGCTCGCTCCGAGCACGTTCGCGGTGTCGAGGAGCATGCGCACCGGTGAGGTGCGCAGCGACGGCCACGCCTCGGCGAAGCCGCTGTGCAGCGGCATCGTCTCCACCTCCGGTTCGGGCACCCAGCGCAGTTCGGTGCTCTCCTGGTTGATGCTGGTCACGAGCGTTTCGGTGGCGTCGGCAACGACAGTGGTGTAGGTCCATCCACCCGCGAGACCGGAGGTGACGCGTTCGGCGCGCACCGTCACGGCCGCGACATCGATCCCGGCCTCCTCGTGGGCCTCCCGCACGGCGGCGTCGACGGTGCTCTCGTGCGAGTCGCGCGCTCCACCGGGAAGGGCCCAGGTCCCACCCTGGTGCGACCACGCCGCCCGGTGCTGCAGGAGAACCGCGGGACGGCCGTCCGCGAGCGGAGCGCGCAGCAGCAGACCTGCGGCGCCGTGTCGTCCCCAGCGCTTCTCACCGTCCGGTCCGACCGCCCAGCCGTCACCGTCTCCACGCATTGCGTCCGCCTCTCCGATCCGCCCTCGCCCGGGCCTGTGCCCGGTACCGGATCCCGCCGTCCGTGGACGGCAACAATACCGCCGGGCTGCTTATATGCTCCCCTCAGAGCGCTCGACACGAGGAAGGGAGTGCCCGGTGGACGTACGGATCACCCCTCCCTTCGCGCCTGTCGAGAGCCATATTCGCGACGACGCCGGCACCGACGCTCCGGACGCCCGGTTCGACGACGCCCGCGCGCTGTTGCGATCCACGCCGGTGCGGTTGGTGGTCCTCGGCGTGGTGCTCACCGTTCTGCTCGTCGCGTCGGCGGCGGTCTCCGCGACGACGGTCTCCGGCAGGCAGGCCACCCACGACCGTCTCCTCTCGTCCATCGAGCCGCTCGCCAGCGCGGCCCAGAATCTCTACAGCGCGCTGTCGGTGGCCGACGCCGCCGCCGTGACGGGCTTCATCTCGGGCGGACTCGAACCGGAGGCGGTGCGCAGTCGCTACATCCGGGCCACCAACGAGGCCGCGGAGTATCTCGTCATCGCGGCGACCGGCCTGACCGACGCCGACCGCGAGACCGCGCACAACCTGACGGAGATCGGGCGGCTGCTGCCCGTCTACACGGGCCTCATCGAAACGGCCCGCACCAACAACCGCACCGGGCATCCGGTCGGCGCCGCATATCTCGGCGAGGCCTCGCACCTGATGCAGACCGAACTGCTCCCCGCCGCGCAGGAACTGCACACGCGGGGCGTCGCCGCCGTCGAGGACACCCAGCGCGACGCGGTACGACCACCCTGGCTCGCAATCGGTCTGCTCCTTGTCACGGTCACCGCACTGTGCGTGGCGCACGTCGTCGTGAGCCGCCGCTGTCGTCGCACCCTCAATCCCGGACTCCTCGTCGCGATCGGCGCGACCGGGGTGCTGCTGTGCTGGTTGCTCGTCGCCGGCCTGGCCTCGTCGAGTGCCACCGAACACGCCATCGAACGCGGTGCGGCACCGCTCGCCGATCTCACCGAGGGACGGATCCTCGCCCAGCAGTCGCGTACCGCCGAGACTCTGCTGATCGCCCGGCGCGACACGACCGGCGCGTACGACGACACCTTCGGGACCAGCATGGCGCGACTCGGCGACATCCTCGACGAGTACGGGCGCGACTCCGCCCTCGAGGCCGGCGCCGAAGCGGTCGAGGCCGCGCGGTCGGCGCACGACGCCTGGATCAACTCGCACGCACGCATGGTCGCCGCCCTCGCCCGCGGCGACTACGCAGCGGCCTCGGTCCTCGCGGTCGGGGCGGGACCAGGCGAATCCACCGCCCGGTTCGTCGCTCTCGATGCGGCCCTGACGGAAGGGATCGACGACACCCGCACCGAACTGCGCGACAACGAGTTCCGCGCCTCCCGCACCCTCGCCGGTCTCGCACCGGCGTCGGTGGTGCTGCTGACGGTGGCACTGATCGGCGTGTGGGTCGGTCTCCGGCCCCGGTTGAAGGAGTACCAGTGAGAAAGCGCGTTCTCGTCGCGGGCCTGTGCGTCGTCGCCGCACTCGCCGGCGGGTGCGCGACCGATCCCCCACCGCGCGCCCCCGGTCTCCAGGGGACGACGACCTCTCTCCCGCTCCCCGAGAACGCGCGGATGCTCGAATCGTCGGTGGCCACACCACCCGCACCCGACTGCGGCGATCCCACCGCCTCGCTGTCCCCGGACCCGAACGCCACCGGACCCGCGATCGATCGGATCCGGAAGCGCGGACGGCTGATCGTCGGCCTCGACACCGGCAGCAACCTCATGAGCTACCGCGATACCGCGACCGGGCGGATCACCGGTTTCGACGTCGACATCGCACGTGAGATCGCCCGCGACCTCCTGGGCGATCCCGACCTCGTCGACTACCGCATCCTGTCCTCCGCCGAACGCGAGAAGGCGCTGCAGGACTCCACCGTCGACATCGTCGCGAAGACCATGAGCATCACGTGCGCCCGACGCGAGAAGGTCGACTTCTCCTCCGAGTACTTCCGGGCCCAGCAGCGCGTGCTCGTCGTGCGGGGTTCCGACATCCGCTCCGCCGCCGATCTCGCCGGCCGGCGCGTGTGCATCGTCGAGGGCACCACCTCGCTGCTCCGGATGCGAGAAGTGCAGCCGTCGGCGTCGATCCTCACCGTGCCGTCGTGGGCCGACTGCCTCGTCGTCCTCCAGCAACAGCAGGTCGACGCCGTGAGCACCGACGACACGATCCTCGCCGGACTCGCCTCGCAGGACCCCTATCTCGAACTCGTCGGCCCCTCCCTCGGATCGGAGCCGTACGGCATAGGAATCCGGCAGGGCAGCGACGAGCTCGTACGCTTCGTCAACGCCACCCTCGAACGGATCCGCTCCGACGGGACGTGGACGGCGCTGTACGAGAAGTACCTGCGGGTGCTCGGTCCCACTCCGTCACCCCCGACACCGAACTACCGGGAGTGACGGCCATGTCCGACGAACCCGAACCGGCCGGCACGCCGTCGGCCGATTCCGGCCCCGCGACCGAACGGGCAGTCGATTCCGGGCCTGTCACCAGACGCGCGGCGGATTCCGGACCCGCGACCGAACCGTCGACGAGCGACTCGGGGCCGGCCACCGCGCGGGCGGCCGGGGATACCGGGCCCGCCACCGAACGCGGTCCCGTCCCCACCACGCAGCCCGAATCCACCCGGCGCTCCTCGATCCGGTCGGGTTCGTCCTCCCAGCGATCGTCCTCCCAGCGCTCGTCGTCCCAACGCTCGTCGAGCCGTCGCGTCCGGCCCCGCGGCACCCAGCGTCGCCGCATCGCCGGCCTCGTCGACGTGCCGGTCCCCACCCCGAAGGATCCCGTCGACGCCGTCCTCCGCGATCCGCACGTCTCCGAGGGCAAGAGGTTCTGCTCGAAGTGCGGGCAACCGGTGGGACGCAGCACCCCCTCCGGGCCGGGTCCCACCGAAGGCGATTGCCCCAAGTGCGGAACGCATTTCCAGTTCACTCCCGCCCTGCACCGCGGGGATCTCGTCGCCGGGCAGTACGAGGTGCAGGGCTGCCTCGCGCACGGCGGACTGGGGTGGATCTATCTCGCGATCGACCGAAACGTGAGCGACCGCTGGGTGGTACTGAAGGGGTTGCTGCAGGGCGGTGACGCCGAGGCCCAGGCGGTCGCGGTGGCCGAACGCCAGTTCCTGGCCGAGGTCAGCCATCCGAGCATCGTCCAGATCTACAACTTCGTCGAACACCCCTCCCCCGACGGCACCCCGATGGGGTACATCGTCATGGAGTACCTGGGTGGTCACACCCTGCGTACCGTGCTCGACAACTATCCCCCGCCGAATCGCATCCCGGTCGAGCAGGCCATCGGGTACATGCTCGAAGTGCTTCCGGCACTGCAATATCTGCACGACATCGGACTGGTCTACAACGACCTCAAGCCCGAGAACATCATGGTCACCGACGAGCAGATCGAACTCATCGACCTCGGTGCCGTCTCCGCGGTCGAGGGATACGGCTATCTGTACGGGACGCCCGGATATCAGGCGCCCGAGATCGTCCGGACCGGACCGACGGTCGCGAGCGACATCTACACGGTCGGACGCACACTCGCGGTGCTCACGCTCGACATGCCGTCGGACAAGGGCCGGTATCGCGACGGTCTGCCCACCCCCGAGCAGGCTCCCCTGCTCGCCGAGTTCGACTCCTTCCACCGCCTGCTCCTGCGGGCCACGAACCCCGATCCGCAGCAGCGCTTCTCGTCCGCCGACGAACTGCAGGGTCAGCTCACCGGTGTGTTGCGCGAGATCCTGTCGAAGAAGCTCGGTACCGAACATCCCGGACTGTCCCGCCTGTTCAGCCCGCCCCGCACGACCTTCGGCACCGACGAGGCACTCGTCCCCACCGACGTGTACGCCGACGGGATCGAGCGCGACCCCAAACTGCGGGGGCAGGATGTCGCGGCGGCACTGCCCGTCCCCCTGCTCGACCCCAACGATCCGAGTGCCGCGCTCCTCGCCGCCGCGGTCCACAGCGAACCTCAGCAGACCCTCGACTCGCTCCGGCACGCGCGCGAGAACGGGGTCGGTCGGGTCGTCGGGGCATCCGATGTGTCGTTCTCCAAGGAGATCACCCTGGCCGAGGTCCGCGCCTATCTCGATCTCGGACAGGTCGACAGCGCGGTGGAGATCCTCGCCCGCCTCGAGCGCGAGTTCGGCGACGACTGGCGCATGGACTGGTACGCCGGGATCGCCGAACTGCTGCAGGACGACTACGAGGCGGCGTTCGCCCGGTTCGACAAGGTGCTGCAGGCTCTTCCGGGTGAGATCGCCCCGAAGATCGCGCTCGGGGCCACCGCCGAACTGACGCTGCAGCACTGGGAGAGCGACGACCCCGATGCGTGGCGACGCTTCTGCGAGGAGTCCTACCGGGTCGTGTGGCGCACCGACCACGCCGTCGTCAGTGCGGCCTTCGGGTTGGCACGCCAGCTCACGGCCCGCGACGAGATCCGCGCCGCCGTGGACGTGCTCGACGAGGTCCCCACGACCTCCCGGCACCACAGTGCCGCGACCATGACCGCCGCCCTGATCCTGTTGCGGGGCGGTCGCGTCGAGGAGATCTCCGAGGCGGATCTGCGCGAGGCCGCGCACCGGATCGCGTCACTTCCTCCCGACGAGGGTCGCGCACTGCAGATGCGCGCGCTCGTCCTCGGGACGGCACTCGAATGGGTGCGCAGCGGCCGGGCGTCGAGTCGCGAGTACGACCGCATCCTCGACGTACCGTTCACGGAGAAGGGACTACGCCTGGGCACCGAAGCAGCGCTGCGGCAGCTGGCGCGCAACGCGCCCTCACGCACGCACCGCTACACCCTCGTCGACCTCGCGAACGCGATCCGGCCGCGCAGCCTGACCTGATCGAAGATCAGGCACGTGCAGCCTGACCTGATCGAAGATCAGCGCCGGGCGAACTGCACGGCTGCGCGCGCGATCGCGAGTTCCTCGTTCGTGGGGATCACGAGCACCTCCACCTGCGACGAGTCGGCCGAGATCCGGCGTTCCCCGTCGTCGTCGGCGGTGTTGCGCGCGTCGTCGACGATGATGCCGAGCCGGTGAAGGTCGGCGAGGCTGTCGCGCCGGACGTCGACGTTGTTCTCCCCCACCCCGCCGGTGAACACGATCGCGTCGACCCCTCCGAGTTCGAAGGTGTAGGCGCCCACGTATTTCCGGATTCGGTGCACATAGACTTCGTACGCGAGTCGCGCATCCTCGTCGCCCTCGCCGACGAGTTTCAGCAGGGCGCGGAAGTCGTTGACGCCCGAGAGTCCCTTCAGGCCCGAGTGCCGGTTGAGCAGGTCGTCGATGGCGTCGACCTTCAGTCCGGCCGCCCGGTTGAGGTGCATGACGACACCCGGATCGATGTCGCCGCTGCGCGTGCCCATGACGAGACCTTCGAGCGGGGTCAGACCCATCGAGGTGTCGATCGGACTGCCGCCCGCGATCGCCGACGCCGACGCGCCGTTACCCAGATGGAGCACAACCAGATTCAGGTCCGCGATGTCGCGCCCGAGGAACTCCGCGGCACGCCCCGAGACGTATTCGTGTGAGGTGCCGTGGAATCCGTAGCGCCGGATGTCGTGCTTGTGGGCGATGTCGCGGTCGATCGCGTAGGTCGCCGCGTGCGGCGGGAGACCGTGGAAGAAGGCGGTGTCGAAGACACCCACGTGGGGGACGTCGGGAAGTTCCTCCCGCGCGACCTCCATTCCCACGACGTTCGCCGGATTGTGGAGGGGTGCGAGGACCGACAGCTCGTCGACGGCGCGGACCACATCGTCGTCGATGAGAGTGGGTTCGTAGAAGACCTTGCCGCCGTGCACGAGTCGGTGTCCGACAGCGACGATGCCCACCTCGTGCAGCGGACGGCCCAGTCCTTCGAGCATCTCGAGCACCGCGCGCAGTCCGGTCCGGTGGTCGGCGATGGCGTCGTTGCGTTCGTCCACGCCCGTCGTGTGATGGAAGACGATCCGCCCCTCCGACTCCCCGATCCGCTCGATCAGTCCGTGCGCCAGCGACTTTCCGCTGTCCGGTTCGATCAGCTGGAACTTGATCGACGACGATCCGGAGTTGAGGACCAGTACGGTGCCTGCGGTGGCCGGGTTCGGGCTGCTCACGCGTCTTCCTCCTGCGCCTGGATCGCGGTGATGGCGATGGTGTTGACGATGTCCTGGATCAGGGCGCCCCGGGAGAGGTCGTTGACCGGCTTGTTCAGGCCCTGCAGGACCGGTCCGACGGCGACGGCCCCGGCGCTGCGCTGCACGGCCTTGTAGGTGTTGTTGCCGGTGTTCAGGTCCGGGAAGATGAACACCGTGGCGCGTCCGGCGACGTCGGAATCGGGCAGCTTCGCACTCGCGACCGTCGGTTCGATCGCCGCGTCGTACTGGATCGGACCTTCCACCAGCAGGTCGGGTCGCCTCTCCCGCACGAACGTCGTGGCCGAGCGGACCTTGTCGACGTCGGCACCCGAACCGGATTCGCCGGTGGAGTACGACAGCATCGCGACCCTCGGGTCGATGCCGAACCGGGCGGCGGTCGCGGCGGACGAGATCGCGATGTCGGCGAGCTGGTCGGCGGTCGGGTCGGGGACGACGGCGCAGTCACCGTACGCGAGGACGCGGTCGGCGAGGCACATCAGGAAGATGCTCGACACCGTGGAGACACCCGGTTCGGTCTTGATGATCTCGAGGGCGGGGCGGATCGTGTGGGCGGTGGTGTGTGCCGCGCCCGAGACCATGCCGTCGGCCAGTCCCAGGTGCACCATCATCGTGCCGAAATACGAGATGTCGCGCATGATCTCGCGTGCACGGTCGACGGTCATGCCCTTGTGGGCGCGCAGCCGCGCGTACTCCTCCGCGAACCGGTCGGCGTGCTCGGAGGTGCGCGGGTCGAGGATCTGTGCCTCCGACAGGTCCACCCCGAGTTCCGACGCCCGCTGGCGGACGGCTGCCTCGTCGCCGAGGATCGTCAGCTTCACGATGCCACGCTGGAGCACGCGTCCGGCGGCTCGAAGGATGCGGTCGTCCTCGCCCTCGGGCAACACGATGTGCCGCTGCTGGGCCCGCGCGCGGTCGATGAGCTGGTATTCGAACATCTGCGGGGTGGTCACGGACGGTCGCGGCAGTCGCAACCGGTCGAGCAGAGAACGGGAATCGACGTGTCGTTCCATGAGCGCGAGTGCCGTGTCGATCTTGCGCTGCGCGCCGAGGGCCATGCGGCCGCGGGTGCGGTCGGCAGCCGAGGCGGTGTCGAAGGTGCCGAGTTCGGTGGTGAGGATCGGCAGCGACGGCTTCAGGGCCGTGACGAGCTGCGCGATCATCGGGTGCGGCAGCAGGCCGCCGTTCATGATGATGCCGGCGAGCGTCGGGAATCCTTCGGCGGCATTGGCATTGACCAGCGCGAGGATGACGTCGGAGCGGTCGGCGGGAGCGATGACGACGACGCCGTCGGTGAGCCGCTCGAGAATCCGTTCGGCGGTCATGCCCCCGACCATGATGCGCAGCGCTTCCCGCTGCAGCAGGTCGGGGTCGCCGCTGTAGAGCTCGCCTCCGATCGCGGTCTGCAGCTCGGCCATCGTCGGCGCGACCAGCGCGGGCACCTCCGGGAGCGTCCACACCGGTTCGGCGCGGTCGCCGAGAGCCTGGGCGATCTCGTCGAGTGCATGCGGGTCGCAGCGGTTCACCACCACCGCGCCGAGATGCGCGTGCTGTCCCGCGAGCTCGTTCGCGCACACACCGGCGAGCTGGGCGATCTCCGAGGGCGTGCGGCGGGAACCGCGCAGGACGAGCAGCACCGGGGCGTCGAGATTCGCCGCGATGCGGGCGTTGTACGACAGTTCGCTGGGGTTGGCGATCTCCGTGTAGTCGCTGCCGACGATGACGACGGCGTCGCAGCGGTCGGCCACCGCGTGGTACTTGCCGACGATGTCGCTGAGCGCGGCGTCCGGGTCGTCGTGGACGTCGTCGTAGGTGACGCCGATGCAGTCCCCGTAGGCGAGGTCGACGGTGGTGTGTTCGAGCAACAGTTCGAGGATGTAGTCGATGTCGCTGTCGGAGCGCGCGATGGGACGGAAGACACCGACGCGGGCGGTGGACGCGCACAGCGTCTGCAGCACGCCCAGGGCGACCGTCGACTTCCCGGTGTCCCCTTCCGGAGCTGCGATGTAGATGCTCGAGACGGACCCTGCAGCAGCACTCATGGATTCCACCCTAACTGCAAACTTTGCTCCGTCCCGCGTACCCGCGCACATGCCCGGCCGGAGGTGTCCGGCCGGGCACGTGGGAGTCGCGGGATGTCAGGACTGGGTCTGCAGCACACGCGGGGTGTCGGGCTGCTCGGCGTTCGCCACGACCTCCACCGGTTCGGCGTCGGCCGACAACCCGAGCAGGTCGGTCGGGGTCTTCGCCGTCTCCCGCAGTCCGAGGACCGCGATACCCGCGATGCCGCATGCGACCGCACCGAAGATCGCGACCGGAAGCCAGCCCGTGGCGCCGGGAAGCAGGATGAGTGCGGCGACCATCGGCGAGAAGCCGGCCAGCAGGTTACCGAGCTGGTTGCTCACGGCCATTCCCGTGAAGCGGACGGTCGCGGGGAACTGTTCGGCGAAGAAGGACGTCCACACGCCGTTGTAGCAGCTGAAGAACAGCGACATGTTCACGAACGCGGTGACGGAGATCAGCAGGATGTTCGTCGTCGAGATCGCCCACAGGTATCCGGCGAGGCTCACAGCGCAGCCGACGGAGGCGATCAGCATGGTCGGCTTCCGGCCGATGATGTCGGAGAGGTAGCCGGCCGCGGGGATGGTGAACATCGACAGTGCGATGGCGACGGAGATGACGGTGAGCATCACGCTGTGCTCGACACCCACCGAGGTGGCGTAGGACAGGCTGAACACGGCGAAGAGGGTCTGCACCGAGGCCATCAGGGACGCGCCGGCCACCCGGATCACCGAGCGCCAGTGGAACTTGAACACGTCGCCGAGGGGGAGCTTGCGGACGACGCTCTCCTCCTTCACCTCGGTGAAGGTCGGGGTCTCGTCCAGGTGGTTGCGGACGTAGTAGGTCACGGCGACGACAACTGCGCTGAGCCAGAACGGGATCCGCCAGCCCCAACTGTAGAGCGCGTCGTCGGGCAGGAGCGAGACGGGTACGAAGACGACGGTCGCGAGCGAGCAGCCCACGGCGTAGCCGACCATCACGAAGCTGGTGAAGAAGCCGCGGCGTCCTACCGGTGAGTGTTCGACGGTCAGCGTCGACGCGCCGGCCGATTCGGCGCCCGCCGAGAAGCCCTGCAGGACACGCATCGCCACGAGAAGGACCGGTGCGAGGATGCCCACCTGCTCGTATGTCGGAAGGCATCCGATGACGAAGGATGCGACGCCCATCAGGACGACGGTCGCGAGCATGACGCGTTTGCGACCGAGTCGGTCACCGAAGTGGCCCATGACGACGGCGCCCACCGGTCGTGCGACGTAACCCACGGCGAAGGTGGCGAGGGATGCGATGAGGGCGACGGTGGGATTGCCGCCGGGGAAGAACAGCACGTTGAAGACGAGCGCGGCGGCAGCACCGTAGACGAAGAAGTCGTAGTACTCCAGCGCCCCTCCGAGGAGGGCGGCGATCGATGCGCGGCGGGGGTTCATCTCCGGTTTCGCTTCTGACGGCGGCATGGTCGATGCAGATTTGTCGGTGATCACGGTGCCTCGTTGGGGTCGATTCGGATCGGGGTCGGCGTATGCCTCGTCCGAGCTGTGATGTCCGGCGGTGGCAGGCGGAGTGTGTGACGGTTGCCACCGCGTCGGAACAAACGTAGGAGGGCACCGAACCCCCTCGCTGTTCCGTTGTGAAACAACATCGACATCTCTCGTCGAACAGAAAAGGTGCCGCTCCTCCTCGGCGGAGAAGCGGCACCTTGCGGGTCGGATGTCAGGCGAGTGCGCGCAGGCGCGGGGCGAGGTCGCGCTCGAACAACTCCAGGAACCGCTTCTGATCATGACCCGGCGCATGGAACACCAGATGATTCAACCCCGCATCGACATACGCCCTGA
>Ga0182738_1002396_pt1 | contig 22248 bp, 13 predicted proteins | sample eDN5th30CBELigMG_FD_128876 | JGI IMG/M metagenome (GOLD analysis project Ga0182738, IMG submission 128876) | Enriched Miracle-Growth compost microbial communities from Emeryville, California, USA - eDNA 5th pass 30_C BE-Lig MG (version 2)... ...
AAACTTTTGTCTCGATGTAAAGCATCTGGCCTTCTCGAAGCTTCATCGGAAAGGTAGAAGGATCCAATAGATTTGAATTGTTGCTCATAATAAGTTTAAAGGTTTAAAAACTTTGCATAATTTTCAAAATATTTCCAATATGAATTTATCCATGTGAATTCTATTCTTAAATCTGATTGATCCATTTCATATGAATTCAGGGGAATTGTATTTTTTTGCCAAAATAAAAATCAAATCCTTTTGAAGTTTTTTACCGCATCTGAAAATTTCTCTTTTCTGCGGCAAAAAGGTTTTCCAAATGTTGATTTTCTGGTTTCCGGAAGAGAGGGAGGGAACATTTTATAAATTCGGATTTTTTTTATTATATTGATGAGATATATAAGATAATTCCAATTCTTATCTTTCATTATTACTTATTTTCATGGAGTATATGAAAATAAAAGGGTGAGATTTATGTATTTTCCAGCTGTAATATGAAAATAGAATTAGTTGAGTAATTCGTGAGAGATTCCGTTGTAGTCCCAATAGCCATCTCTATCGAAGCACAAGAGTTCACCAGTGCTTTTAACGCGGAAAATCAAGTAGGGGTCGAGGTTGGTCTTATTTAATCCCCAGAACAAGTTTTCTAAAGAATAGATAAAAAATTGTTTGAAAGAATATTGCTACCTTTTTCCATGGCAGTGTCGGAATCGACTTTTTCGAGATCATCAACTCTGACGAGCTTGCTGTAGACAGTACCGAAGGCAGAGACTTTTTGAATTTGAATCATTTCCAAGTGAGGAAGAAGATCCATTCTGGTAACCAATCTTCGAGACAACTCGAAGAACATGGCCTAAAAGGGAAAGTTTTAGAGGACAAATTATTCACTGGGGTACATTTCCGTAAGCAACGTAGAAAACGGCGAAAGTGGGGATGGCGAACAAGGGTTGGTGCATCAAGGCACCAACAAAGAATAATCCAACCCATTCACAGGCTCTGAACTTTCTAACGGCATTGGCGAGTTCTTTAGATTGATACAAGAAGACGGAGTTTTCGTGAACCTTGGGAGGGACAAAATATTCGACATCACTCTCAACCTTAGATTGACCAAAGTTTTCAGCCATGAACTCGATGAAGCCCTTGGATTTAGTTCTAAAACATTAGGCTTGACATTAATTCTTATTACCCAGGGACTTGAGAGATGATATTGTGAAGAGCAAAGGTGCTTTCGGTTTTGGTTGGGCCAGGGAAGACATTACTGAATCTATCGAGGGTTTCTTGAGTAATTTCAGTTTCCTTAATCTTCAAAGGGTGCTCATGAGTGTGTTCGTGATGGCCAGCGCCTCCACCAAAACCTCTTCTGACAGAGTAGGAAATGGCTCTGGGAATGAATCTTGAAAACTTGGTTATGTTCATTCTTTATTTAAGAAGTTGGAAATTATGGAATTAAAATAATTCAAAAATAATTAAATTAATAAAATACCTTGGAAGATAATAGATACTCCTTCATTAATGATGATGAAGAAGTAATGTTGTTTTTGTTTGAGGTGGTGTGATGCGATGCAATGGAAAAATTGAGGGAGAACGGAGGAAAAAAATAGCTTGAACTTGAACAAGATAAAAAGAGTTTTTTTTCATATTTTTTTTTATTTGAGCCTTTCGCCTCAGAAATTCATTTAACTTACATTTCCTGAACGTCTATTAGGAGATATATGCGAAAAAGTTATTTCTCTAATTTATAGAGTTTAGATTGACGGGAATTGTTGTTTTATGAATATTGATATGTCTTGCGCTCTTTTTTTTCTGTGACTACTGCTTAAAATATTTATGGCCAGCACCAGTTACGTTATCGACTTTTTTATGTCGCTATTTACACCTTGTTTCTTTTCTTTTTAATTATTTATTGGTTTTGACCTTTAAGTTTTTTATATTTTCGCAGACAAGGTTATTATTTTATTTTGAATTGAAGACTTCCTTGAGTTTGCCTAAATTAGGTTGCGATAAATTATTTGGAGAATTCATTTTTTTGAAAATCATTTTGGAGAGATGAGACAAGATTGATTGGTTTTACATGCATGGATCGGATATTATTTTGAATAAACAAAAATATTTTTGGAGGAGGAATATAATAAAAATTATTTATTTAGAACTAACTTAAATATCAACATAATATTATTACTATTATGTTACAGACAGTTACAGCGGGTTTTTCACATTTACATTCTGTAAGATCCTTCTTCAGCATAATCATCTTCTTCTTGGATTTGTTCATGAGCATATTGTTCACTATGTTGTTGTCTTTCAGTTTCTGAAAGACCAGAATTTAATTCTTCATCAATTCTACTTAAAAGGCCATCAATTTGAGAGTCCAACAATTCCTTGAGTCTGCCTCTCATTCCAATATCAAGACCTAGAATAGGAGAGGTTTATTATTTAAGGATTTAATCTCATGTATTACCATGTTCATCAGCGAATCTTTGGGCAAGTTCGTCAGATCTATCACCTTCATAAACCACGATTCTCTCGGCTTTTCCTTGACCAAGATTGACATCAACAAAAAGAAGGGGGACTCTTTGTTGAGTTGAGCCCTCTTCTTCTTCTTCTTCTTCTTCTTCTTCATTTTGATTGTCCTCTTCTTCACCTCCTTGCTCTTCATGTTCTTGGCCTTCATGGCCTTCTTCTTCTTCATATTGATCTTCTGCGTTTTCATGTTCGTTCTCCTCTTCTTGGACCTCACCAAGTCCTTCGTCTCCTCCTTCAATACCTCGGGAGATTCAGATAAATTTTTAAGAATATCAAATACCATAAGTGGGAGCACCACCATATTGTTGCATTTGTTGTTCATAAGTATAATAGTTGGCTCTATCACCTTCATCGCCTCTCATTTGTTGTGCTTGATTATAATCTAATAGAATTAGAGAAAAATCATATCTCAGATATAAAAATACGTTCTTGGATTGATTCAGAATTTTCACGATATCCACTAGTTGAGGTTCCTCTATAGTTTCTGACGCTACTTCTTCTGTCAACGGATGAGAGACTGTTGTTTGAGAATTTTCTGTTATCAACAGCAAAGTTGAAATGGCCTTCATTACCGGTGGTGAAGCCTCTTTCTAGTTGCTTTTGTTGGTGTTCTTTTTCGAGTCTTGCCAATCTCATTCTTTCGATATTCTTTTCGATTCCCTTTGCGTAAAACTCCTTGGGCTCGGCAGCATAGTTTGATTTCTTGTTGGCGTATAAAATAGGTTGGAAGGTGCATTCGCTGGCATTTTTTTCGAAATCAGCTTCGATTTTGTCTTTATCAGTTTTGAGGATTTGAGGCTTAGCAAGAGAATAGAGTTCAAAGACTCTGTCTCTGCCCATGGATTCTGATGGCATAGGATTCATTTTTCTGGTGTTGGTTGGTCTGCTTTCCATGTCATCGTTGTCTTGCTCCGACCTCAAGACTGAAGCGCTGAGGCTTGGATCATATTTGACAGTTTGAGGTTTAAAGGTGAGTTCTCTGGCCTTTTCTTCCTGGAGAAGCTCGCCATACTTTTGAACTTTTTCTTCTGTGACCTTTTTGCTGACAATTAACAAATCGACATGAGTGAGTTTGCCATCCTTGGGAGCAGCAAGTTTATTTTGTTGGATGAGTTCAGCAGTGTCCTCCAAAATTCTTTCTCTGTAGTTTTGAGCCATCTTTTGGGAAGTGGCGTTAATTTCTGGGTGATAGCTGAACTCTTGTTGGCTTCTGGTGCTAAAGAGTTGGCCGAGATTGTCTCCAGAGCACATTCTATTGATGTACCAGAGATTGTAGATTTTATGTAATTTTCCGACTTCCTCTTCATTCAACTCAAAGTTTCCATCAGCGTCAACCTCTCCAATCATTTTTCTGTCGTAAGGAGGATTAGTTTCATCAGGTAAGATGGGATTTTTGAATTGATCAATGAGAGGGTTCTGCTCCTCCTCTTGAGGAGAGCTTTTTTCTTCGAGTTGCTCAGCATGGGCTTGAATTTTGGTGATGGGGAAATGAAGATTTAGAATTCCTAAAAGGAAGACTAACAAATTTCTTCTGTGGACGCCAGAATGCTTATCAGCATGGAGGGTGTACCATAAATCGTAAGCAAGGATCTTTTCGGGAGTGAGATTGGTGTTTTCCATATGCTCTGACTCCTTAATGAAGCAGAGCTTTCTGAGAAGCTCAATGAGTTCCAGATAGGTGAGTTTGGGCTCTTTGCCGACTTCCAAGAACTCAAGGATTGCGATATCAAACTCCTTGATAAATCTCATAGCTAAGGCTCTTTTGCTTGCAAAAGACATGCCAGGGAGAGAAGTGGATCTTGACTTCATCTTTGAGGCCTCGATGACCTTGTGTTGTCTTCTCAGGGCGTCATTATAAAGGATGTTATCAACTCTATCATCTCTTTTGAGATTTTTGCTTTTTTTGTGGATTTGGGGTTTAAAAGTAGGAGCTTCAACTGTTTTGCTAGTTCTTTTGCTTTGAGCTTGTGAGGAGCTGGTAGCCACTCTGCGTCCGACAAATTGTGAGTCTACAGAGTCCCTGGGGAGATTGGGGCTGTCTCTTTCGGCGGCTGCTTGCATTTGCTTGGTGTGAGCGTTTTTTCCGACGTGATGCAATCTCTGGTGGAATTGGGTCTTTTCTTGAGACTGGGATTGGCTCTTTTGCTTTTTCTGGAGGATTTTTTTGCTTCCCTGGCAAATGGATGGTTTAAAAGTGGCTTCTTCTTGGGTTTTGGCATTTCTGGACTTTTCCTCTTGGAGTCTTCTGGTTTTTTCTTCCTTTTGGAGAAGATGCTCCTGTTGATCTTTGAGGAATTGGTCCAGAGTTCTTCTGGGCTTTGCAGTTTTTATGCGGGGAGCAAAGGTGCATTCTTGAAGTTCCTTGCTCAAGTAAGCGCTAGTCAAAGCTTTGCTGTTTTCAGTCATGACTTCTCCCTGTTGCATTAAGCGATTGACCATATCTTCTTGGTGCTCCTTTGAAGCCAGATATCTTTTTTCTTCGATTTTCTGAGCATCAGTGACTGACAAAAGAAGGTTGCTATTATTTGCAGGAGTAGCAACTTTAGTTGGCCTCAATTGGTTGTTGGAATAAAACTTGTCAACAAAGATCTTGTTGGCCAGTTCGGTATAAGCAGAGACTTCAGTGTAGTCTTCGGTTTTGGAGTCTTCAACATCAACTTCTTCTGTTTCTTCTTCCTGTTTGATGATGTTTTCTTTATTGTAGGCACTGGCGGCACTGATAGACTTGGGATGGTGCTTGGCTTTGAGAGGGGAGTTTGTAGGCTTATTATTTGTTTGGGATTTGAAGTGTGATTGCTGTTGCATTTGTTGTCTACTCATTGCTAAATACTCATTAGCTGCTTCTTTTGGAGACTTGTTGTAAATGAGGTTTTTAATAGCCTCAGCTAGGGGGAGAGATTAAGAGAAGGATTGGCAAGGGGTGATTTTACTTTGTTCATCGTAAGTTTGGTTTCTTGCTTGGTTGAGGTTATTATTGACTTTTTCTGTGAGTGGGGAGTCTGTAGAAAGGTGTTAATTCTGGCTATACAATTGGAAGGGTTACCTTGGGGTTGAGTTGATAATGGGACCTTGTTGACAGTAAAATTGATTCTGCTCTCAGGGATCTTGTTAGAAATGACAACATCCTCAGCAACAGTTCCTTCAAGGTCATCGGCAGAGTCGTAATCACCTTCAGACATGCTGTCAGATGCTGGGGGTTTGTGTTGGAAAGTGTGAGAGGAAGTTCCTAAACGAACAGGATTCAACATGGTTTGATATGATGAGGTAGGTTAAGTTAAGAGAAAACAGAAGTTTTCAAATTAAAGAAAAAATTATTTGAATTTTGAAAAATTAAAATGGAATTATTTGTTTTTACCAGTGACGTTAGATAGGATAAATTTAATTATTCACTTGTTATTTTGAAATTTATCTCTGCTAGATCATTCCGGTTGAAATCAATTAAAACTTCAACCTTTTTCAAAATTCAAACGACGATTTGAGAATTTTTTTGGCAGGAAGGGACGGTTCTTGTTGTTTCAGAGGGGGAAGAGATATTGTGGAAGAATTTTAGTTCTTAATAGAAATGATTCCCTCTAAGAGCTCAAGGAGAATTTTTTCATGAAAGGGAAGAAGTTTGAAAGAAAAAGGAAAAAGACTAAATTAAAAAAGTTTTTGAATTTGATAAGAAATTTTTACAAAGAATGGAAAAAATACAAAAATGTTGAACTTCCAAAAATTATTTAACTTTAAAGGTTTCTTTAGGTCGGAGGAGATTAGGATGTTCTGGCATAATTAAAGTTCGATTGATGAGATTGAGCTGATAATCTCGCCAGGCTCGATGTTCAAAGACTTCTTTGTCAATAGGTTGTTCATCAAAGTCAACTAATTTTTCAATTCCTTCAATCAACTTATGCTATAAATAGAAGATTAGATGAGGAAGCAAAATTATCATGAAAATACTCTAATTCGTTCAGGCATAAAGATCAAGTGACCTCTAGGAAGACAGTAAATTTCAACTTCTGGCGAATCCGCAATCTATGCGAATGATTTAAAAATGCTGAAAATAATGATTTAAATACCACAGATAATTTAGCTCTGGCTTCAGGATTTTGCTTATATTTGGCATCATCTTCAGGCCTTACAAGTGGTCTAAAACTAAAAGCATCTCCAACAATAAATTCTTTGAAATTCAACTAATTATTTTTGTGAGTAAAAGATAAAAAGATTTCACCTACATGCTTCATAAATTTATTTCTGGTATTTTTTGTATTTGTGGAATTTTTGTCCTCAACATACCATTCAGAATCGAATGTTCTTCTCATTGATTTGGGAAGGTGGTGACGTCTGTTTGATAGTTTTTTCTGAATCGAAGGCTTTTTGCCTTCAAGAAGTGATGCATCTATAACATCTTTATGTTTGAACGGTTTGAGCTTGGGTCTATAAATGCTTGGATCCATACTATATTCATCATCAATGTCATGGACAATCTAGGAGGATTTTGAGGATTATTGAAAAAGGGAGAGTTAGTTACTTTGCATTTTCCTCGTCCAACAATGTAAAAGTTCATGAGAACTTCTCCTGCTTCAATGATTTTCTGACCAAGTTTATATTTTATTGTTTTCAGATTATTTGCAACTGGCATCAAATCCAGAGTTCTCTCATCCTTGGAGGAAATTTATATTGATTGAAAATAGAAATGTGGTAGTTACCCTGTAGAAAGAGAGTTGGCGTAAAACTCTGATTTTAGTGTCCAGATCTTTATTCATGACTGATAACAAGATATCTTGAAACTTTTCTCGACTGATAGCAAGCAATTCTGTCTCTTCAGCACACTCAATTGATGCTGACCTTTTTTGTTGCGACTGTGGCTGTGATTGTGGTGGTTTTTGTTCACCATTTTCTGAAATAAAAGTTCAATGATTGAGAGATATTTTTAAAAATACCATTCTGAGTCTCATCAGTTCCTTTTTGTACGAGAGTAGGTTGAGATTGTTTTGTGTTGGTGGAGAGGATGGCAAGCTCACCAAAATGGCTTCCATCGAACAAAGAAGCAATTGTGACCAATATGCCTTTACCACCCTGGTTGCCTTTGCGGATCTTGACGTTGACGCTTCCCTTCAAGATGACGTACATGAGGTCTCCAGGATCTCCTTGGTGGAAGATGAAGTGGCCTGTTGGATATTTGAGATAATGGGAGGACTTATAAAAGTTGGTTCGCACGACTTTACCTAGTTGATTGAAGAACTTTAACCTTCTGAGCATTTCATCAATTTGATCGATTTGTCTGCCCTCTGGTCCAACCTCTTCAAACTCTCTCTTGATAAAATCCAATTCAAAGTTTGTTAATCTGTTATTTGACGTTAGTTTGGCTTTTTCGAGTCTATCTCTCTGGTTTTGGTAAGAGTGGTCCATTGCGATCTGGATCATGTCAAGATCTCTTTTAGCATCCCTCATGGAAGATCTAATGTCCTTCATATCATTAAAATCCTTTCCAAAATTCATTAAAGCATCTGGGTCTATTTTTTGAGATTAGTTAAAAGAAGAGAAAAGGGTTTACTTGGTCGGACTGGTATTTGCTTTAATTCAACTTTAGATGAGTGTGAGATATCTTTCTTTGAGAACGCGCTCAAGCTATGTTCATTATTTTTCTTTTTGATCAAGCGTCGAGAGCTTTCTCTTCGGAACTGTTCTTTTGACTTGAAAGACGATCTCGAATTTGATTGCAGATCCGCTTTGCTGTTTCGACGAGAAGAGAAAATATTGGAATCTCTGTGGCCTTGACTGTTCTTTCTTGGAGCAGCAACATGTTCATGAAATTCAGATCGATTTGTTTCTGTGTCCTCATCCATAAACGCTCTAATTTCAGGCCTTTGAATTGCTGCTGCCGGTTTTTCTGTAGTAGTTCCTTCATTTAGGACATTATGAATTCGTTCTCTCAGGTTTAAGAGGCTATCTTGGTTGAGGCCAAAGTCTTGTTCTGAAGTTCTGTTGTTGGCAAGGAATTCGGAAGTTTCTGGGGTCATAGTGAAATTCAAGATTCGATTTTCATCGTATCGATCAATTTTATTGAAAGTGACATTCAATGATTTTGAGTTGCTTTGCCAGATTTGACTTGTCTTTTGGAGAGTACTTTCATCTAAGCAAAATGAGCCTTTTATCTCTTGTTCATCTCGTTTTTGTACGGATCTATTCACTTTTGCGACAAAGACATCAATTGAAGATGGTCTCTTTTTCGTTATTTTATCCCTTTCCAGAAAGTTGTCAACTTCTCTGACAAGATTGATCTGATCCATTGTTTCTTCTTTGGAATCATCGTTGACGGATTTTCTTCCTCGCAGAGATTGATTAAGACGACTGGAGCGTCTGGAATCAAAGCTCAGGATTTCATGTAATTTATTCTGTCTCTGCTGAAGTGTTGACTTTGGGCGAGCTGCTTTGGCTGCTCTAAAATATTTAATAAGTGAGCCCTCTTTTGGAACAGTGTCATTCATTATTGGGGAGTATCCACCAATTGTTTTGTATGCAGAGCGGTTTGCTGGATCTGCTGGCCCCTTGGCAAATCTCTCGGAGGAGAGGAAGTTTCCAGTTTCTAAGAGTTTTTCCATTTTGAGCAGATCGCTATCATCATCGTTTTCCAACATCTGATAGCTGGGATCCTGCAATGAATCAAGTTTATTTTTGAGTTTTTTCTGAAAGTTTTGATTTGGCCTTTTGTTTGGACTGAACCTGCTAAGGTTTAAAGTTTTATTCAAATCTTCCTTTCGAACAAAGCTTCTCTCTGCAAGTTTTGCACTGCGTGCTCTGTCTTTATGATTTTGAGTGATGCTTAGAGGACTAAATCTTCTCTCATAGAGATTCATGGGTTGTAGTTGCTGAACCATTTCCATTTTTATTTCCATGGCGTTGTGTTTCGACTCATTCAGGCTACCACCGCTTCCTTGAGGACTAAGTGAGTGGATTTTGCTGTCGTTATCTGAGTCATAGGCTTTTTCAGGCGAATCTTCGTAATTAACAGCTGTGGTTGAATCATCCTTTTTTTTGAAGCTCTTTGAATCGTTGATTTGGACATAGCTACTATCGGAAAAAGTTGGCATATTCTCTGAGGCAGCAATAATTTGTTTAGATGTCCATGTTCCTATCTTTGGTATTTTTTGTTTTGAATGTAGAGCAGCAGGGTCAACCCATTTCTTGTTTGAAAGAGGAAGTGTTTGATTTAACCTTGAGGCTTTTTCAGGGATAGATGGGCTATTTCTTCTGTTTTTGAAAGAACTAAAAAGCATCGTTGTTTGTCTGTCTGTAATATGTCAAGGGATTTTCTTCAATTGTTAACAAGGTATTTTTTAATTTAATTTGATAACTCCTGAGATTTATAAAATTAAAACGGAGATGACGAGATTTAGACTTTCTGAGGGAGAGAGAATTTTTTTAGATTGTATTTGAAACAATCAATGGAGAAAAAATGAGTGAATATTACAAAAAACGTAGATACAAAGTATTTTTCTTTCAAAATTATTCAACGACCTCCCATTTTTCGAGAGTGAGATATCCAAGATAAACTCTTAAATCTTGTTTATGGGACAGACAGAAAATTTGGTTATGGCGATACAGAACTTCTTTTGATCTGGTTGATATGTTAAAGTTTTCTTCGGCTGGTAATCTGCCAGCTGTTCCAAGTCTCATGTTGATGAAATCAAATTTATAGGTGTTTTTGGTTCCTTCGCTTCCGAGAATAATAAGATCACCTTCAGCTCGTTGGATGATTGAGCAGTTGACAAAGTTTGGGATTTTTTGAGCAAAGATTTGACTGAGGTCACAGACTTGCCATCTTTCAGTTTGGAAATTAAACAAGCTAAGAATTGGAGAATATATTTTTGGTAGTTTTTGGGAAAGGCCTCCCAAAACGGCAAGTTTTATGCCTTGACTTGGATTTTGATGATCAAGATTCCTGCTTCCTGAAACATGTTCTCCATCATATACGACTCTTGCAGCAGCTAGGCCTTGAGGAAATGGCAGATCAGGCAATTGGGTCCATTCATTTCTCTGAATATCATACATATTGACATCGGTGCTGTAGCTGTCCAAGAGATCCCCAGAGACAGCAAAAATATTATTGCCAAATTTGCAAAGGGATGGATTGTTTCTGTAATCTTTCAAAGGCTCTTTGATCGAGAAAGAGTTTTGGGGAATATTATATTCCAGGCATGAGTAAAAGGTATTGTAACCTCCAATAATCAAGATTGTTTCATCAGAAGCAGCAATAAAACTCATGTATTTAGCATACTGTAAGGCTTCTTCCTCTTCACCGATATTTTTAAACTTCAAGAGTGGACATCTGCGGCAGTTATCCATCGAGCGAGTCAAGTCATTGGAGTTCCACTCATGGCTCAGAGTGCTGTAATAATAAAACATCTTTGCCTCAAAGTCAAAATGGAAGAGAATATTTGGAGTTTCCAGCACATCACCAGAAGGTCTTTGATTTTCAGGTAAAGGAAGGAATTCGGCTTCTCCTTCAAATTGCTTTCGGTGGTCAATTGGAGTTTGATCCTGAGGAGCCTGAGATAATTTTTTATCAACTCCTCGAGGAGGATTCCCATTATTTTGTTGAATTGGGATTTGTGAACCTCCTTTTGGAGGATTTAAAGTTTTTGGTTGTTCTTGGGTAGGTGCAACTTCATTTTGAACACTCTGGATATTCTGTTGTTGGGTAGGAGCGACATTTTTTGTATTTGAGCTATTGCAACCCATTCAAAAGGTGATGGATTTTTTTCTGACTTGTTGGTTTAATTGAAATTTACAAACAAAAATATTTTGTTTAAAGAAGAGACATATGTGAGAGAGTTAAACCTTGATTTTAATTTAGACTCTTTTTTTTTTGGTTGAGAAAATTTTCCAACTTTAAGAAAAAATGAGAAAATATTTTATTTTATCCTCTTACATGTATGAGTTTCATTATCATTTTCAGGTTCATATTTTATTAAAAAAAATAGCTTCGCATGAAACAAGCATTTGGACAGTGATGGAAATTGAGGTTCCCTCAAAATCCTTAAAAATAACCTTACAATGACCTGAGAGCTCAAATTTTCTCAACTTTTCAGAATCAAATCCCGGAAAATACTGAAGTTTTTCAATAGAAAAAAAGTTAAAAAAAAAATTTCTCAAGTAAAGCCAAGATCTCTTTATTTTCGAGAGAAACATTGAGAGGAAGTTTCGATTCACGAGCATAACAGATTCCTGTTTGAAAATAGTTTTGCTTGATCAAAAAAAATCAGAAAGCAAAACATGTACAAATTTTGACTCTTTGAGAACCCTTTAATCTTTATCTGAAATCAGTTTTTCAAAGACAATTACTGTTCTATATGTGATCATAAAGAGAAGGAAAAAAGTTTTACAGTTCATAATCATAAATCAGAAGATGAAGCCGACTATTGAATTTAAAAAAAAAATATATATCATCCAAGAATTTTTTCCTTTAAAAAAGTGGCATTTGATTGTGAAAGAAAAGAAAACTCTAAAAAAGTTTTTTTCAAAAATGGTTTGAGAAATGAAATGGCTAAAATGGCTTTGAGCCACAAAAAAAGCTTTAAATATTCCATCACTGAATGTGAAATTTCAAATAAAAAGTTATTTTTCAAAAAACAAATTTTCACTTGAGACAAAATCCCAATTCTCTGTTGATCAATAACCTGATTTCTATTGCATCAAACAAAGTTTTGGAAAGTGTCAGAAGAAACAAAACAGTTCAATAGGAATTCTGTTATTGACTGAGTTGAAACAACTGTTGAGGTATTTTTTTCAACTTCTCGCTGATGGAAAAATTTGATTTCATCATCAAGATTTGAAAATTAAATGGAGATTCAGGAGTTTGATTTGATCTTATGATTCATAAAAATTTGAATTTTATAATTTCAATTTTGGGTGTAATTAAATTTCATGAGCAGAAATAAAATCGAGTATTTTGCAAGATTCTGAACAAAATTGTTTGGAAGAGTCAAGTGTCTTGTAGTTATGTCGAAAAAAAAATTGGTTGGGTCAATCAAAATGGCAACTGATAAATTCCAATGAATCAAAATTTCTGAAAAAAAATGAATTCTTGTGATTTGAAAAAAAAAATTAAAATATTTGATTTTTTTCAAAAATGAAAATTGATAAAATTTTTTAGACCTAATAATTAAAAATTTTTTGATAATAATTATTGAATGAGAGAAATCTCAAATCCGTTTTAAGCTTTCAGAAAAAAAAATATTCAGTTTGCCTTTAATTTCCTATTGTGCTTGTCTGGATGAAATAATACGAATTTCTTGGGAATCCTCTTGAAATAATTTTACATTTCTTCAATATTATTGAGCAGAAGCCCAAATGAGTGGAAACTGCTTGACTCTTTGGTGAAAATCTCAAGAAAGAACAAATAATTGAATATCGGGAGGAAATAAAACGTGAAAATTATCGCAAAGTCTCTATGACAAAAATGACTCTTTTATCTTTCAACAAAAATTTTTGAGAAATTTCAAATTTTTTGTGACAAAACAAAGAGGATTCATGTGATTCAAGAATTCGAATTCGAGAGAATTTTTCTTTAAAACTATGAGTTCAGCTAGCATAATAATAGATAGATATTAATTTTTATATATGAAATGAAAAAACTTTGTTTGGTAAAAAAATGGGAACAATGAGACAAAAATGCATAATAATCATAATATTAGAGGTAGAGTATTATTTCTCGGATTATTCTTTTGTGAGTTTTCTTTCAGGTGAACTATTTGGTATGTTGATTTCCCTGCTAACTGTTGGTTTAAATTTAGAGGCAACTTTAGCAAGCATCTTTGATTGATTCGAGTTTGCATAGACTTCACTCAATTTCGAGAGGATCATTTTATTTTGCTCGGTCATAAGATGAATAGCACCCATAATATCATCTTTCATGAGATCAACTTCGGATCTCTTGTCTCCTTCTTCTTTCTGATAATGTCTTTCGAAGGTGAGCGATCTTCCTACGGGAAGCCAGCAATAGTCTTTTCTCAGGTAGCAGCTAAGAATATAATCTTCGACGTCACTAAGGTCCGTGGCAAATCTCCTTTTTTTGTCGAGAAGATATATGATGTAAGCCAAGTATTGCCACTTGTCATGCTCTTGAGTGATGTGCTTATCAAAGTTGGAGGTTCTTTCATATTCAGATCTGGAGAGTCCGCAGATGAAGCAGACGTTCTTTTTGTCATCTTCATTGGAATTCTTTTCATCTCTGAGCTCGCCGAAAGCATCAATGATCATACCGAAAATCAAGTTGAGGAGGATAATAATGATGATGATAAAGAATGAGAGATCAAAAATAGTGTGACCAAGGTAAGCCCATTTACGATGAGAGGAATAAGCTATTTTCTGAAGAGCATCGGCAATACCTCCACCAGATCTTAACCCTTGATTCAAACTGGCTAAGAAGCAAGAGTAACCGTCTGTGCACAGATCGCCAACGTCTGAATCATCGTACCTTTCATGAAGGAAATACATGCCAATCACACTGTAGACATAGACAGTGGTAAAAAGGAGAACAAGGGTCCATAAGAACTGGGTGGCATTTCTGGAGATGGCAAGAGCAATTCTGTTGACAGTATCACTTCTAACGACAATATCAAAGAGCTGGAAAGCTGTGACAAGAGGATGGAAGCTTGAGCCAATGCAAATACCGAGGTAAAAGACGTGCCAGAGGAAGAGAGGGCTTTGGATAGCAAATATGAAATTGTGAGAAGCAAGCGTGTTCCCAGCAAAGGCTTTAACAGCTTCCCACTCTTCAGAGAAAGGCCCTTTAAGATCGAGGACGGCATGAGCGACTTCGGAATCAATTTCTCCAATTTCGATTTTGTGCAGCATATACTGTGGTAGCGGACCCTGTTCCTTCACATTATTAGAGACGATTTCATTCCATTTGAATGCGAGGTATCTGCGGCAGCGTGTTTGGACCCAGAGTAAAACGAGCAATGCGGCGATGAGGCTTTGGACAGCATTGATAACTGTTTGAGCAGTGTCAGATCCAGTGTTTCTATATTCAACGCCAATTTCCTTGTCGACGTAGATGAGCTGGAAGATGTTGAAGACGACAACAGTTAATGCTAGCATATTAGTCAAGAAGCGGAGCCAGTTATAGAGCAAGCTGAAATTGAAGCCTAAGAACTTGTTTTTGGATTGATATTCGACATTGGCTTGCTCAATCAATTCATCCGAATTGTCCATGAGGTCCGCTATCTTGGTTTGAGTGTTACTACGATCAACCTTGTTTTCAAATTCAGTCTTGGTATCCTTTTTGAGATAGCTATACAGGACAGAGATTGGGAAGTAGATGGTCATGAGTTTTTGGTTTTTGACCTTGAGAATTTCGATAGATCCTGTGTACTGCTTGAAAAAGCCGTTGAGGTACTTGTTGGCCAAAGACGGACTCATTCCTTTGTTGTTTTCGAGGATTTCATTAAAAGCACCTTTGATTTCTTCGGAAAAACCTTCATCTGCAGTGTCTCCCTTCGAGAGGTGCTTGAGGATAAAGTAGATCATGAAAGCGCTGGAAAGATTTTGGTTCCAGATGTGGTCAGCTTCAAGATCTCTTTGTTCGGGATAGTGGCCAACTTCTTTATGGAAGGAAGTGAGGTTTTGCTTAAAGGTTGCAACTAGGGATCTTAAGTTGATATATTGTTTAATTTCCTTCATATCAGCTGGTTCAGCCCTTTCAACCAAATCCTTGAGTACGACAAGGGCTCTAGACTTCAACTCCATAAATTCGCTATTATCAGCGTAGAAGCCAAAGCCTCTTGAGAGGAGATCCAAGTCTGAGTTGAAGCCATTGAGAGTGTGGCACAAGTCACTGATAAAAGTCTTTCGAAGTAAAAGATTGACATTAGGCTGCGACTCTCCTTGCTCGAGCTCAATGAGCAAAGAGATGATACGCGATCCAATCTCGACATTTTCGACGTTAATTTCTTTGTGGTAGGAGTGATAGGCTTGTCTGAGGAATTCTGGGATGTTGGTTGAACGGGAATGCTCAACAAGAGTTTGATCTCTGAGGAAATCTTGGAAGTTGAGATAATGGCCTTCACAGAGCGCTTGGAAGAATTTGAGGATGTTGTTGAGCAGGGCTCTATTCTGCAACTCACTTGAGGACAAGAAAAACTCGTTGTTCCTTTTCATGGTATACTGCTGATTGATTTCTTGCTTGAGTTTGTCGGGAATTTCAATGAGGTCTCCAGAAAGGTCGATTTTTTCTTCTGATCTATCGAGGAAGTAGTCATAGATATAGCGAAGCGCTTTGGAGTAGGATTTTTTGGTTTTGAAGGCTTCAGTTTTTCTCAAGGTTTCGATGGAAGATTCAAGAGTGCGAGCAAGAGTCTCGATGACTTCGTTATCGTAGTCTTGTTTGAATTCTTCATAGAACGAGTTTTGGACATCTCTGTTACCACCATAAAGCAAGGCATTACATAAAGAGAGAGTTTCAGTAAAGACTTTATGGTTTTGTTTGGACTGACTTAACAAGTCAAAGACAGCCTGAACAATATTCAATTCATTCAAGATGTTTTGGTTTTTGCGGATTTTTTTGAACTCTTGCGCTGAGACATCGATCCAGCGATACATAGGCTGTTCATTATTGGCTTCGGTTTGATTTCCAGCTTCAATAAAACTTCGGAGCAATTTGAGGATAAAGAGAATGTCTTTGACGGGAGTTTCGGGGATGGTGAGCTCTCTGATGAGCTTTTTGAAGACAGGAGTGTTGGAAGATAAGATGAGAGCAGTTTGCTTGAGGTTGGCGTTTGTGTGTTTGTGTTTAAATTCATGCTGATCACCAAAGTACTTTTCGATCAATGCCTGGAGATCAGGCTTCCAACGAGGATTTGGGGATGAAGTCTCTACGACGCTGATCGTGTTGACATTGAGGATTTTGGAGGAATTTCCAAGGATAGAATAAATCTTTTTGTGGTATTCGGCATATTCTGGGTGAATAATAGCGTGTTTGAGAGCATCATCAATGATTGCAGAGGTCTTGATATCATGATCAAGTGTCCTGAGTTTGATGATTAAATCAAGCCAGATTTCAAAGATATTTTTTCCTTTTTTATCCTTTTCTTGACCGTTGGTCATAAACTCCTTACAATTGTCGATAAGATTCTTGAAGAGACTAACCATAATGTAGTAGATGTAGTCTTTCCAAACCGTCTTGAATTGTGTGATTGATTGATATTCAAGGAAGACGATTTTATCAAGATTGGTTTTAAGGATGAGATTATCATACTTTTGAAGATAGCATTTGGTTTCCGCCAGGCTAAAATATTCAGTGTTTAAGTAGTCGAAAATAGGGTCAGAAGACTGGAGCCGGTTTTTGAGGTAGCAAAAGACATCAACAAGGAGCAAGGAGGCAAGAGAAGAGAGTTCTGATTGGTCAAGAAGGACACTTCCGACCTTGTTTTTGAAGTAAGCATTTTCGAAAGCTTGAAGAGTGAGTTGTTTGAGAGCAAAGTTGAATTCGATGTTTTGATTGGTGATGAAAGGAATGACTCTCTCTAAGCCTAGAGATTCTTTGATTGTAGAAGAAGCTCGAGTGAGAGAAAATGTGGCGTTCGCAAGGAGGAACTCTTTGAGAATGGTATAATAGATTGGCATGTCCAAGACGATTTTTTCAGCATGATCTGGGGAAGTGGTTGAGATGAGTTCTTTTAAGTTTGCAGAGCCAGCCATGCCGTCACTTGTTTGGGAGATGAGAGTTTGAATAGAAAGACGACTATCATTGTTCATGAAGCGGTAGAAATCCCTGAACTTGGTGGTCATGATTTCAACAGGATCAAACATGTCTTTGGGGATCTCTGAGGTGAACAAGACAGGAATACTTCTCATATAGTTGATTGGGAGGGCAGAGGCAGCATTAGCAGTTCGATCAGCGACTGAAAAGGGATTGATGTAGCCGATAAAAGTGTAAGCAAAGACTTTAAAGAGCCACTCTTCTGAAACTTTGAGGAGTCTTTTATTATCTCTACAGAGTTCAGTAAACATGTTGATGGCTTCAGGGCTGACATTCAAGATCCGTTGGTTGTAGAAAGTCAAGACAAAGTCAGTGTAGCCAGCCATGTAGTTTTGGTTGGCGGTATTTTTATATTCAAATAGAACAATGATATTAATGAAGAGAGAAATAGCATGTTTGAGTTTCTTGGCATCCAAGCCTTGGAAGGCTTCTTCGTGGTAAGCAAGTTGCTTAATGAAAGGCACCAGAATGTGAGGGGCTTTGAGGACCTTCATGACTCGCTGGTAGAATACTTTGACGCAAGCGTGTTTATATCGGAAGGGGATTTCGCTGGCCGTTTCAGTTTTTGAGTATTCAAATCTTTTAAGGAAGATTGATTTCGCGTCCTCTTCGGTGATGTTTTCATTTTCTTCTTGAAGGTGGAGTTGGTAGTCGTAGATGGTGAGGAGGATTTGTTGAAGGTCTTTAATTAATTCATCAAGCGTCTTGTTATTTTCTCTGTGAGCAAGTTTGAATTGGTTAATAGCTTGAATTCTTCTTCCAATTCTATTGATGTTCAAGAGACTATTGACGAGCTCGATAAACTGCGACACTTCAGCTTCATCAACAAATAACGCAGAATCAGCGAGTTCTTTGGTAAGCTTACACTCGAAATGGGATTTATTTTTAATGAGGTGGACAGCTGCGGTTGTCAGAGAGAGATCATCAGACTCAACAATTTTCCAGAGGGCTTCCATGAGTTTTTTGTCTGTGATTCTTTCTTCCTTTTCAGCGAGCTTTCCGCCAAAATTGTAGAGTTTCTCTTTGGATTTCCAGTCCAAGACAAGGTTTTCTTGGATTGCATTCATAATTTCGCCTTCTAATGAAGAATAAGAGGCAGAAACAACTGCAAACTGGCTTTTCACAATGGATGATTTCATAGGGGCTGTAGTCGAACGTATTTTGAGGACCTTATCCTTCATATCACTGAGACTTTGTTGGAAAGCCATATGGACAATATGATCATCAATTCTCGAGAGCACAGAAAAGATTTTGGAGGCATTTTCTGCAAAAGGCCCATAGAAAGCTCCTGGCCTTTTCATGGCCAATTCTTGTGAGGCCTTCAGAGTAATGAAAGCCAAAGAATGGTAGATGATGTAGAGATTTTCGTTGCTCAAATTTTCTTGATCATTGATGAGATTATCCATAATCTGAAGAGTGAAAGCCAGCCCTTGGAGGTCTCCAGTTTTGATCCTTTGGAATTCTTCATTGAGAATGTTTAAAGAGAGTTCCTCGATACTGATTCTCTTTGCATGGCACGGGCTACTTTTCATGGTTTCCATTTCGGCGAGCTCCCATTCGCTGACAAGATGATGTTTAGCTTCGTGGACAATGTGGTGGAATTGTTTGTTATATTGGCTGACTTTGTCTTCAGAAAGCATGATTTGGATTTTAGGTGGGATGGAATCAAATGGCAGCTTATTGTAAGCAAAATGGACCAATCGAAGAGTTTGGAGGACTTGATTTTTAATTTTGGCAATGATGTGACGAGAACTGACAATCTCTTCGCAGAGAGGTTCGCTGTAGTATTCCATAATGATTTTCCAGAACTTGAGTGACGGGGACCAAGCAATGGAGTTGATAACTTTAAAGACCCATTCAACATAAATGAGGATCTCGCTTGGTGCTCGAGAAAGTCTGATCCTTTTATCATAACCTTCTCTTTCAAGCTCAATTTCAAAGTCATTTTCGCTGGTTAAGGAAGTGATTTTCGGGAAGAGCTTGCTCAATTTTTCAGAGTCGCTGAGATAATTCAGGACAAAGTGTGCCCGAACTGTATTTTCCTGATTAGGGATTTTGCTACTGCAGTAGTGGGTCATTAACTGGAGGAGATGAATAGAGTAATCTGATTGAGCCTCGAGGCATGCAAAATAATCAGCTTCGTAGAATGGGAGCTGTCCAAAGGTATCAGAATCCTTTTCCCAAAGGAGTTTGCACAGTAAAGCCACAGTGCAGTCCTTTAATGTCTTGGTTTGCTCCTTGTCACATTGGGTGACAAACTTTGAAGGAGAAAAGAGGGCATTGGTAAAGATCCTGACGTACTGAGTGACATAATTGAGCGTGAGATCATTATTGTTGGTTGTGTCAAGGATAATCTTTGAGAAATTTTGGACAAGCTTGACAGCTTGGCTGGTTTCAACCTTTTGACTTTCGACAAGAGTGTCAATGTCATAACTGGCAAGGAAGTAGTAGAGGAATCGGATGGTGATATCAAGGATTCTAAACTCTCTAGCAAGAATCTGTGCCTGTGCGTCGTCAGAATTGATGAGCGAGATAAGATTCTGCGAATGCTTCAGCATCTTTTTCAACTCAGTAGCAAAGTCATCGTGGGTGACTTTCTCACTAGATCTAAAGACGCACTGAAGACATCTCATGAAGTTTTTGAGAGCGTTAGCATATGATTCGAATTCAAGGATCTTTTTTAATTCAGATGTACCCACAAGATCAACCTTGAAGAAGCTTCCGACGACTTGGTGGCCAGTAATGAACTTTTTGACGAGCTTGAGTTTGTTCTTAATCTTGTCCTCAGGGTGGTTGAACCCAACAAAATAAGAGGAGTTGATTTCAAATTGCAAGATTTGATACTTTTCCAAGTCAGATTCAAGGAAGAATTGACCGTCAGAGTCTTTGTGTTCAAAAGTTTTAAGAAGTACTTTGGAGTTTCTTGTAAGAGTAGTTTTTTGATTTTTAGGGTTATTGTTGATCAAGCAGAAAGAAGGTATTTCAGAGGGTCTTTCGGCCATTTCGTCATTTTCGGCTTCAAGTTGTTCATAGAGCTGTTTTCCTGGCAGTGTCAGGTACTGGCCTGTCACTAAATGTTTGAGATAGTATCGATCTATTTCATTTTCATCTTCCATTCTTTTAGCGTTGCTTTGGATTTCGGATCCGCGAGGATACTCTTCTTCTTCGTCAATCTTGATGACTTGGAAGATTGAGTTGATAAAATTATATCGGTAGCCCTCAGTATTGTGGTAATACAAACCGAAATTCTGACGATAGATACTCTTGGAAGCTGTGAGATAAAAATCCTCGAGCTGAAGACGAATGTAATCACCGTTTTTTATAGCCTTTCTCTTGCTGATGTTGATGTTTTCAGATCGAGTGCAGTATCTTGCAAGGCGAATTTTGTTGTTATCGTGAGAATCAAGTGTAGTTCCAATGATCAGTGGTTCAGCACTAAAGCTCTTGATCGTATTTTCCCTTCTGATAGCGTCAGCTGGGAATGTTGGGTTACTCACATCTTGAGCCTCATCATCCTCAGAGGTCAGATCAAGCAGCTCTCTGACTTTGTTTTGGCCCATAGTAACTGTGCCAAGATGAACTGACATTAGTTTCATTTCTCCCTCGTAATCAATAGGGTTCCTATCTGATGCCACTGTGAAGGAGAAGAATTGGAAGTAGCAGGCCGCAGTCCTTTCCTTTTGGAGTTTAAGGTTACTGAGGCTGGAGTTTTGAGGGTGATTAGACCCATCAGCACATAAATAATAACCACTTTCAAGATGCTGAAGAAGGACAATGTCTCCGTAACAAACTTGGGTGTTGTCCATTTCCTTGAGGATCTTTTTGTTCAAAGCAGACAACGCTTCCTTGGTCAAGTTAACTTGTTCTTCCTTGTATTTGATTTCATTCTGCAGGTACTTTTCACCAACGCTGTTGGGTCTGCTAGCTGAAAGGAAGGAAAGCTCTGCTCCTAGAGAACGGAGGATGTTGAGATCTTCTTTCGAGTCAACAAGGCTTGGAAGAACAGTAAAGACGCAAGAGCGAAAGTTGGTTTTGCTGAAATTACCAGCCTTAACACCAAATAACTTGTCTTCTAGAAAGCCATTTGAGAAGAGAAGGCGTGTGTCTGTATTTGGAGGTGGAAGAAGGTTACTGATTTCAATATAAACCTGATCACCATAGCAAACTTGCTTATTCATGGAGTGAATTTGCAAAAAAAATTACGTTAAAGTGAAAATTTTTATTCAACAGTTTTTATTGCAATTAGATCCGGGGATCAATGAAATCTGAGCCAAGTAAGTTTTCTTATTGTGATATGTTAATTAAAAATTATCCTCAACCAGAATTTACGAAATTTAAAAACTACAACTGAATTCGCTTTGATTTAATTTGATTTGATTAAATTTTTTAAAAGAAATGAGTGGGTGGCTCCTTCAAGAATCAGAACCGAATGAAATAAACATAACTTTTTTTTCTTTGCTGAATGTGGCAAATCCAAGAAAATAGTTTCATGTTTTGGCAAACTCTGAGAGCAAAGAGATAAAGAAATCACAAAAAAGCTTAATATTGTTCGAAAGAAATATGCACCCGATATGAAGAGCTAAATAAATCAGAAACATAAAGATTTCAATAAAAAATAATACATCCCACTTTAGAGTTTCTAATCAACAAGAAAAGTTAAGAAGAATATGCTCAGTTCTATTGAGAGAGTCGTTTAGCCCTCTTTGAAAGGAAGGGGAAAAGTTTCGCTTCTTATTTTGGAAATTAATCAATTCAACCAAAAGTGCAAATTAATTGGGGCTTTCAATTAAATTTTAAATCATTGTTGTGTTTAATTTTTAAATTTCGTTTTTGAAACAATGAAAGGAAGGCCGTTATCTTTCCGTATGTAGGAATAAAACCATCAATATTTTGTGAAACTTGGAATGGTGATGGAGGTTTCACTCACAGGCAATGAGAATCTCCTTTTCTCACTTGATTTAGATCAGCGTTAAAGCCTGACGAAAAATTTTTTTTCTGAA
>Ga0182738_1002397_pt1 | contig 22248 bp, 22 predicted proteins | sample eDN5th30CBELigMG_FD_128876 | JGI IMG/M metagenome (GOLD analysis project Ga0182738, IMG submission 128876) | Enriched Miracle-Growth compost microbial communities from Emeryville, California, USA - eDNA 5th pass 30_C BE-Lig MG (version 2)... ...
GCCCCGTCGCCGGCCGCGCGTATCGCGGCGATGTTCCTGGCATAGGCGTCCGGCGTGCCGCCCTTGAACACGGCCGAGCCCGCCACCAGCACATTGGCGCCGGCGGCCGTGACCAGCGGCGCGGTTTCGGGCGTGACGCCGCCGTCGATCTCGATGTCGATCGGCCGGTCGCCGATCAGCGCCTTGACGCGCCTGACCTTCTCCACCACCGCCGGGATGAAGGCCTGGCCGCCGAAGCCGGGGTTGACGGTCATCAACAGCACCAGGTCGAGCCGGTCGAGCACATATTCGATGACGCTTTCCGGCGTCGAGGGATTGAGCGACACGCCGGCTCGCCTGCCGAGGTTTTTGATCGCCTGCAGCGAGCGGTCGAGATGCGGGCCGGCCTCGGCATGGACCGTGATGATGTCGCAGCCGGCATCGGCGAAGGCCGCCAGATAGGCGTCGGCGGGAGCGATCATCAGGTGGCAGTCGAATATCTTGTCGGTGCGGTCGCGGATCGCCTTGATGACCGGCGGGCCGAAGGTGATGTTGGGGACGAAATGGCCGTCCATGACGTCGAGATGGATCCAGTCGGCGCCGCTGGCTGCCACCGCCTCGACCTCGTCGCCGAGGCGGGAGAAATCGGCCGACAGGACCGAAGGGGCAATCAGGGTCTTTGCGGTCATGGGCGGGCTGCCTCGCTTCTGGTCTTGATGCCGAACACCCGGCTGGCTGTAATGTCTTCGGCCGAGATAGTCGAGAGCGCCGCTGCGTCAAGCGGGCCTTTGGAGGTTTCGAACAGGCGGTTGGCCTGCCGCAGCCGCGCCCGGTCGAGGGCGTTGCGGATCGAGCGCGCATTGGCGAAATGCGGCTGATCGCGGCGTCGCGCGATATAGTTGGTCAGCGCGGAGACGGCGGCCTGGTCGAGATGGTAGTTCTGGTGGTCGAGCATTTTTTTCGCGATCTCCAGAAGCTCCCCGTCCGTATAGTCTGGAAAATCGATGTGGTGGGCGATGCGTGAGCGGAATCCGGGATTGCTCTCGAAAAAACGGTCCATGCGCTGGGCGTAGCCGGCAAGAATGACGACAAGATCGTCGCGCTGGTTTTCCATGACCTGAAGCAGGATTTCGATGGCTTCTTGCCCATAGTCGCGTTCGTTCTCAGGACGGTAGAGATAGTAGGCCTCGTCGATGAACAGGACGCCGCCCATCGCCTTTTTCAGGATTTCCTTCGTCTTCGGCGCGGTGTGGCCGATATATTGGCCAACGAGATCATCACGTGTCACCGAGACGAGATGTCCCTTACGGATATAGCCGAGGCGATGCAGCAGGTCGGCCATGCGCAGCGCCACCGTCGTCTTGCCGGTTCCGGGATTGCCGGTGAAGCTCATATGCAGCGTCGGCGTTTCGTGGGCCAGTCCCATGCGCTTGCGCGCCCGCTCCACCAGAAGCAGCGCAGCGGTTTCGCGGATGCGCTTCTTGACCGGGGCAAGACCAATCAGGTCGCGGTCGAGTTCGGCCAGAACTTCCTTGACGCCCGAGCTTTCGAACTCTTCGCGCAGGTCGATCGCCGAGGGGGTTTCCGGGGCAGGGGTTTCGGGTTCGGCTGTTGCGGTTGCGGACATGATGCATACTCTGCTGTTCGGGCCAGGTTGGATCGAAGCATCCCCGCTCCGGTTTGCCGCGCAAACCACCTCTCCCCCTGTCCGGGGGAGAGGGACCCCAGGGGCCGGAGTGGGGTACTTTGGCGCTCGGCCCGATTTCACCCGTATCTGCTGCCCGCAGGCCTGTCCGCCGCGTAGGGCTTGGTCGTGTAGCGGACCATGCGGCCGACAGCTTCCTGCCGTTCCAGCCGGAAGCCGGGTTCCTCGGCCGGGCGGTTGACGATGAAGGACAGTTTCACCGACTCCCAGCCATGGCTGGAATCGAAGGCCACCGCGCGGATGTAGCGGTCGCCATAGACCTTGCGGCAATCCTGCAGCTCCAGCATCAGGGCCGCGGCATCGGGATTGTCGAACATAGGGTGGCCCCACATGTCCCAATAGGTGTTGCGGGGGTGTGGGTCGTCGGTGAACTCGAGGCTGACTGCCCAGCCATTGTCGATGCAGTACTGCACTTGCGCGCGAATCTGATCGTCGGTGAGGTCCGGCAGGAACGAGAAGGCTCCCTGGGTGATACGCATGGTCTGGTCTCCTTATTCCGCCTTATTCCGCCGCCGTCGCCACCGGCACGAAGTCCGGCGAGTCGGTCGAGGCGTAGTTGAAGGTCACGTCTTTCCAGGTTTCGAGCGCCTGCTTCAGCGGCAGGCAGGTCTGGGCCGCATTCTTCAGGATTTCGGGGCCTTCCCGGACAATGTCGCGGCCCTCGTTGCGGGCGAGGATCATGCATTCCAGCGCGACACGATTGGCGGTGGCGCCGGCCGCGATGCCCATCGGGTGGCCGATGGTGCCGCCGCCAAACTGCAGCACGACATCCTCGCCCAGCAGGTCGATGAGCTGGTGCATTTGGCCGGCATGGATGCCGCCCGAGGCCACGGGCATCAGCTTGTTGAGCGAAGCCCAATCCTGGTCGAAGAAGATGCCGTTCTCCAGCCGCATGGGATTAAAATCCTCGCGGCAGACGTCGTAGTAACCCTTCGTCGTGGCCGGGTCGCCTTCGAGCTTGCCCACCACCGTGCCCGCATGGATGTGGTCCACGCCCGCAAGCCGCATCCACTTGGCGATGACACGGAAGGACACGCCATGATTCTTCTGGCGCGTGTAGGTCGAGTGGCCGGCGCGGTGCAGATGCAGGATCATGTCATTCCTGCGCGCCCACTTGGCCATGGACTGGATCGCCGTATAGCCGATGACCAGGTCGATCATGACGATGTTGGAGCCGAGATCGCGAGCGAATTCGGCGCGCTCGTACATATCCTCCATGGTGGCGGCGGTGACGTTGAGATAGGTGCCCTTGATCTCGCCCGTCTCGGACTGCGCCTTGTTGACCGCCTCCATGCAGTAGAGGAAGCGTTCGCGCCAATGCATGAAGGGCTGCGAGTTGATGTTCTCGTCGTCCTTGGTGAAGTCGAGCCCGCCCTTCAGCGCTTCATAAACCACGCGGCCGTAGTTGCGGCCCGACAGGCCGAGCTTGGGCTTCACCGTCGCGCCGAGCAGCGGGCGGCCGAACTTGTCGAGCCGCTCGCGCTCGACCACGATGCCGGTGGCCGGGCCCTGGAAAGTCTTCACATAGGCGACGGGCAGGCGCATATCCTCCAGCCTCAGCGCCTTGAGCGGCTTGAAGCCGAAGACGTTGCCGATGATCGAGGCCGTCAGATTGGCGATGGATCCCGGCTCGAACAGGTCGAGATCGTAGGCGATATAGGCGAAGTACTGGTCGGGCGCGTTGGGCACCTGATCGACCCTGTAGGCCTTGGCGCGGTACTTTTCCGTCGCCGTCAGGCGATCGGTCCACACCACGGTCCAGGTCGCCGTCGAACTTTCGCCGGCGACGGCCGCCGCCGCCTCGACCGGATCGACGCCGTCCTGCGGCGTGATGCGGAACACGGCGATGACGTCGGTGTCCCTGGGCTCGTAGTCGGGCTCCCAATAGCCCATCTTCTTGTATTCCATGACACCGGATCTGTAGCGCGCCGCTCCAGTGACGGTTTCGGACTTGTTGGCCATGGCTGAGGTCCTTTCGTGAATTCGGTTCGGGCGGCCGGTCAGGCGGCCCTGGCGGTGGCGATCTGCGGGTCGAGCTTGCCGGCGGCGTAGCGCCGGGCCATCTCGTCCATGGCGATCACCTTGATCTTCGAAGCGTTGCCGGCGGCGCCGAAGCGTTCGAGCCGGTCGCGGCAAAGGTCGCGCATGGCGTCCATCGCCGGTTTCAGGAACTTGCGCGGGTCGAACTCACGCGGGCTCTCCATGGCGATGCGGCGGAACTGGCCGGTCATGGCCATGCGGCAGTCGGTGTCGATGTTGACCTTGCGCACGCCGTGGCGGATGCCGCGCTCGATCTCCTCCACCGGCACGCCGTAGGTCTGGGGCATCTCGCCGCCGAACTTGTTGATGACATCCTGCAGTTCCTGCGGCACCGAGGAGGAGCCGTGCATGACCAGATGCGTGTTGGGCAGCTTGCGGTGGATTTCCTCGATCACCCGCATGGCGAGGATTTCGCCATCGGGCTTGCGGGTGAATTTGTAGGCGCCGTGCGAGGTGCCGCAGGCAATCGCCAGTGCATCGACCCTGGTACGAGCGACGAAGTCGACGGCCTGGTCCGGGTCGGTCAGAAGCTGGTCGTGCGACAGCGCGCCTTCGGCGCCGTGACCGTCCTCAGCCTCGCCCTGGCCGCTTTCGAGCGAGCCGAGAACGCCCAGTTCGCCTTCCACAGAGGCACCGACCCAATGGGCCATGCGGGCAACACGCTCGGTGATGGCGACGTTGTATTCATAGCTCGCGGGCGTCCTGGCGTCGGCCTCCAGCGAGCCGTCCATCATCACCGAGGTGAAGCCGTGGCGGATGGCGGTGAGGCAGGTGGCTTCGTCATTGCCGTGGTCCTGATGCAAGCAGACCGGGATTTCGGGATAGATCTCGGCCAGCGCGTCGATCATCTTTGCCAGCATGATGTCGTTGGCGTAGGAGCGGGCGCCGCGCGAGGCCTGGATGATGACGGGCGCATCGCAGGCCCTGGCCGCCTCCATGATGGCGAGGCCCTGTTCCATGTTGTTGATGTTGAAGGCCGGCACGCCATAGCCGCGTTCGGCGGCGTGGTCGAGCAATTGCCTCAGGGTGATGCGCGCCATGGTCAGCTCTCCTTCTTGGTCGTGTTCATGTGTCGGTGTTGCCGCGCCATCTGCCTCGCCCTCACGACGCGCGCTTCTTGCGCTCGATAAGCTGCAGGATCAGCGGGGTCAGGATGAGCTGCATGGCGAGATCGAGCTTGTTGCCCGGCACGACGATGGAATTCGCCCGCGACATGAAGCTGTCGTTGATCATCGACAGCAGATAGGGAAAATCGATGCCGCGTGGCCGCGCAAAGCGGATGACCAGCATCGATTCGTCCGGCGTCGGTATCCAGCGGGCGATGAAGGGGTTCGACGTATCGACGATCGGCACACGCTGGAAATTGATGTCGGTCTGCGTGAATTGCGGGGTGATGTAGCGCACATAGTCGGGCATGCGCCGCAGGATCACGTCCATGACCGCTTCGGTGGAATAGCCGCGCGTGGACCGGTCGCGGTGGATCTTCTGGATCCATTCGAGATTGATGACCGGAACGACGCCGATCTTGAGATCCGCATATCGGGCGATATTGACCTCCTCTGTCGCTACGCAGCCATGCAGGCCTTCATAGAACAGAAGGTCGCTCGGCTCGAACGCGCGCCAGTCGGTGAAAGTGCCGGGTTCCTGACCGAAGAGCTTGCCCTCGTCCTCGTCGTGGATGTAGGTCCGCGTGCGGCCTGTGCCGCGGCGGCCATATTCCTCGAAGACGGATTCGAGGATTTCCAGTTCGTTTGCCTCCACGTTGAAGTGGGTGAAGTTTGGATTGCCCTTCTTCTCTTCCTCGGCGACCTTCTGCTTCATTGCCGCGCGGTCGAAGCGGTGGAACGCGTCGCCTTCTATGAAGGCGGCCTCTATACTTTCGCGCCGAAAAATCTGCTCGAAAATCCGCTTCACGGACGTGGTTCCCGCACCTGACGAACCGGTGATCGAAATGATCGGATGCTTTGCCGACATGAGCCGCTATCTCCCGATCACGCGCGAAACAGGCCGCGATTGCCGAACAGCGGCGATCTCTCGCCGATACTGCTGGGATCGGTGTGGTAGCGGGCGATCCGCGCCACCTCGCGGGCGGAGCCGAACACCAGCGGCACGCGCTGGTGCAGGCTTTGCGGCGGTATTTCCAGGATGCGGTCCACCGTGTCGGTGGCCGCACCTCCCGCCTGCTCGATGAGGTAGGCGATCGGGTTGGCTTCATAGACGAGACGCAGGCGGCCGTTTCCATAGCCGCGGCGCTGGTCGCCGGGGTAGAGGAAGACGCCGCCGCGCATGAGGATGCGGTAGCACTCGGCCACCAGCGAGGCGATCCAGCGCATATTGAAGTCGCGCTCGCGCGGGCCTTCACTGCCCTTCATGCAATCGTCCACATAAAGCCGCACGGCTTCATCCCAATGGCGATAATTGGCGGCGTTGATGGCGAACTCATGCGCGCGCGCCGGTATGACGCGACTTTCATAGGCTTGCACGAAGGTGCCGAGCCGGGCCGACTGCACGAAGACATGCGTGCCGCTGCCCAGCGACAGCACAAGCGCGAGTTGTGGGCCGTAGATGAAGAAGCCAGCGCCGAGCTGGTTCGTTCCCGTCTGGAAAAAAGGGGCGGCCGGATTTTGGTCCGGCGCGCCAGTTGCCGGGAGGAACGAGAAAATGGTGCCGATCGACACATTCGTGTCGATGTTGGAGGAGCCGTCGAGCGGGTCGATGGCAAGCGCGAGGCTGGCATCCTTGTCGAGCAGCACGGGCTGCTCCAGCTCTTCGGATGCATAGAGCCCGACCGGGGCATGACGCACCGCGTCGAGGAAGATGTCGTCGGCGAAGACATCGAGGTCCTTCTGCACGTCGCCATCGGTGTTGGTGCCGCGTGTGCCGGCAAAGGCCTTGCCGAGCGCACCCTGGTTGATGGTGCTGCGAATCTTGTTCGCGGCCAGCGCCAGTTGATGCACCGTGGCGGCGATGTCGGCGCGGATGCCGCTTCCGCCGCGAACGTAAGAGTTCAAAACCGCATCGAGTGTCGCTGCCGTCATCTGTCCTCCTCCAGCCCGGAGCGCTGTGGCCGGGCATTTGAAAAGGAGAACAAAGCCGCGTGGATAAGTAAATTTTAATAACTTTACTTTGCCGATAAAAACAATTTATCTAGGCCATGCGCAATCTGACATTCCGACAGTTCCGGACCATTCAAGCCATCCTCGCACATGGTAAAATTGTCAATGCAGCCAAGGTGTTAGGTCTTTCCGCGCCGGCGGTGACGATCCAGCTCAGGCAGGCCGAGGAAGAACTTGGCATTGCGCTGTTCGACCGCACGGCGGAGGGGATGCGTCCGACTGCCGCAGGGCTGGCCTTTGTGGATGCGGCGCAGGCGCTGGAGGAACGATTGCGCTTGCTGGAGGACCAGATCGACGCCATCAAGGGTGTGCGTGCCGGCAGCCTGACGCTCGGCGTGGTCTCCACGGCCAAATATTTCGCGCCGCAGCTCATGGCGGCTTTCATGAAGGAATATCCCGATATCGAGATGCGCCTGAAGATCGGCAACCGGGCCGAGACAATCGCTAATCTCAGGAGCCACGAGGTCGATATCGCCATGATGGGCAGGCCTGCGCGCGACGTGCCGGTGCGGGCATCCGCCTTCGGCGACCATCCGCTGGTCATCATCGCTTCGCCGGATCACCCGCTGGCCAAAGCGCGCGACATCTCCAAGGAGCGCATCGCGCGCGAGAATTTCCTGGTGCGTGAGCCGGGTTCGGGCACGCGCATCTCGCTGGAGATTTTCCTGAGCGAAATTCCCGGCCGGCTCGATGATCTGGGGATCGAAATGGATTCCAACGAAACCATCAAGCAGGCCGTCATGGCGGGGCTGGGCATCGCCTTCATCTCGGCTCACACCGTGGCGTTCGAGGTGGAGACCCGTCGCCTCGTCATCCTCGATGTGGTGGGCATGCCGATCCGGCGACAGTGGTTCGCGGTCATGCGCGCCGACCGGGCGATTTCGCCGGCCATGGCGACGTTCCACGATTTCCTGATGCGCAAGGGCGCGATGTACCTGCCGCTGTTCGGCACGCTCTACCCGGCAGCCGAAGCTTCCGTGTGAGGCGGCCGCGTTATTTCTTCGCCGTCAGTATGTCGGCGACGGCCTTGGAAAGCTGGTACAACCGCTGCTCGATGATGGTCGGTACCTCGCACACATAGGTCAGCGACTTCACACGCTCCTGGAAGATGCGAGTGCCCCAGGCAAGCTGGTCCTGCCGCTGGGAGAGCACCTTGGGATCGGCCTTCTTGCTGTCTTCCAGATCATCAACCTGGGAGGCCTCCTTACGCAACTCGGTAGCAAGCTCGATCTGCTTGTGGGCGTAGCGCGTGATGCCGTCCATGACATTCGAGCGCTCGGCGTTCATGTGGTCGAAGAGGCCTTGCTCGAGCATGGCCATTTTGGGCAGGAGCTGGTCGCCCGGCAGGCTCGCGGCAAAATCCTTAATCTCCTGCGCCGCATCCTTGAGCGGTACGCGGCGGGCGGAGAGATCCTGCACGCGGCGGGAAATTTCGGGATCGTTCGCCCAGTCCCTGGCGGCCTCGGGAAGCTCGGGTCCGGACCATACCTGCGCCAGCGACAGTTCCGGCACCTTGCGCTGCATGCAGGGCCAGTCGGGGTTGGTGGCGTCGGCAAGCGCGGGGCTTGCAATGCCGAGTCCGGCCAGGACGGCGACGAAATTGCAGATCGACCTTCTCGGGTTCATCAGGCGTTTCCTCCCGTATCCTGTTTGCGGGTGATGAGGCCGCGCGCGGGGTCGTAGGCGATGATGGCACCGGCCAGGAACAGCACGGTGCAACCGACCACGACGGCGAGCGACAGCCAGTCGATTTGCTCATAGAGGGCGAAGCGGATCAGTTCGACGGCGTAGGTGAAGGGATTGAGCTGGCAGATCTTGTAAAGCAGGGGGCTCGACTGCTGAATGCGCCACAGAGGGTAGAGCGCGGGCGAGGCGAAATACATCGGGAAGATCACGAAATTCATGACGCCCGAGAAATTCTCGAGCTGCTTGATGACCGAGGACAGGAACATGCCCAGCGCGCACAGCATCAGCCCTGCCAGGAAGAGAGCTGGCAGCGCAAACAGGTAGCCGCGCGCCGACATCCTGATGTCGAAGAAATAGGCCACCAGCAGGAACACATAGACCTGCGCGATCGATACGGTGACACCGGCAAAAAGCTTGGAGACGAGCAGGTACCAGCGCGGGAAGGGGCTCACCAACAACGTGCGCATATTGCCCATCTCGCGGTCATAGACCATCGACAGCGATGACTGCATGCCGGAGAACAGCAGGATCATGCCGCACAGACCCGGCGTGATGTAGACCTCGTAGAGTACGTAGGTCTTGTAGGGCGGGATGATCGACACGCCGAGCACCTGCCGGAAGCCGGCGGCGAAGATCAGCAGCCACACCAGCGGTCTCACCAGCGAGGAGATGAAGCGTTCGCGCTGGTTCACGAAACGCAGGCCCTCGCGCACCATGATGCCTTTCAGGCAGATGAGATATTGGCGCGGGCCGAAGCCTGGCGCCTGCATGGCCAGAACGTCCTTTCCGGTCGAGTGGACTGCACGCGCGCTCATGGCTGCAGGTCCGTCATCTGGCGGGTGTCGATGCCGCTGAGGTGCGAAAACGCGTCGCGGATCGATTTGCGGCCGGTGGAGCGGACCACGTCGGCCACATTGCCCGCGGCAACCACGCGTCCTTCCCGGAGCACCACGACATGGTCGCTATCCTCGACCTCGTCGATGAGATGCGTGGCCCACAGCACGCCGATGCCCTCGGTCGCCACCAGATCGCGGATGGTGGCGAGGATGCCGGCGCGCGACTGGATGTCGAGGCCGACAGTCGCCTCGTCCAGCAGCAGCAGCGACGGTTGGTGCAGGAGCGCCCGGGCGATCTCGATGCGACGCATCTGGCCGCCGGAAAGGCTTCGCGCCTTGTCACGCAGCCGGTCGCTCATATCCACCTGCTGCAGCAGCGCGCCGATGCGCTGGCGCGCCTGTCGCGCGCCGATGCCGTGGAGCGAGGCGTGATAGGCGAGGTTCTGGTAGACGCTGAGATCGAGATCGAGCGTTCGCGCCTGGAAGACGATGCCGAGACGCCGCAAGGCCTGGCCGGCGGCGCGCGTCACGTCGTGGCCGAAAATGCGGATCGCGCCTTGCCGCGTGTTGTACAGCCGGCTGATCAGGGAGAACAAGGTGGTTTTCCCGGCCCCGTTGAGGCCGAGAAGAACCGTGAAGCTGGCCGGCGGGATGGTGAAGGACACATCCGACAGGGCGCACTTGGAGCCGTAGAAATGGCTGACCGCGGCGACCTCGAGGGCCGCCACGCCGCCATTGCCGTCAGTCTTCACATGCTGCAAGTCGGATCGCTCCTTTGCCCATGACGAGCATAGTGCCTGCGCAGGCCGGTCTCCATTGGCCTATTTGACGGTAATGGTGCCCTTCATGCCCTTGTCGGCAAGATCGGGCACCGACCAGGTATAAGTTCCCGGCCGCACGGTGTTGAACTGCACCAGGATGGTTCCGGGGGAATCGAATTCCAGCCAGGCCGGCGCACCGTTCATGTGCACTTCCAGATCGTCGATGACGATCTGGTTGACCCAGGTGTCGCGAAACAGATCGGTCTTGAATTTGTATTCGAAGGCGGCGCCCGAGGTGATTTTCCAGCGATAGCCCTGCCCGGCGAGAAGGGTGAAGTCCTTCTGGTTGACGTCATAGGTACTTTCCGCCGAGCCCAGCTTCAGTTCCGGCACGTTCTGGCTGGAGCGCGTGTGCTGCGGCTCGTCGTCATCGTCGTCCGCATCCTGCGCCAGCACGTGCACAGGCAGCAGCGCCGCGCCCAACAGGGTTGCGAAAGCGATTGCACGGTAGTTCCTCATCGTCTTCTCCTCCTTGTGTTGCCTGCAAAATGCTTATTTCGGCGATACCACCACGCCCCAGGGCAGGGCGCCCACGGTGACGGACTCGACCGGTTCGTCGGTGGCGACGTCGATAAATGTGATGTCGTTTGAAATGCCGTTGGTGCTGATGATCGTTTTCTGGTCGGGGGTGAAGGCAAGCTGCCAGACGCGCTGGCCGACCAGCACGTATTTTTCGACCTCATAGGTTTCGGCGTTCACCACCGCGACGCGATTGGCCGGCCCGAGCGCCACATAGGCCTTCTTGCCATCGGCGGTAATGCGCACGCCTACGGGCTGTATCGCCTCCGACCGCAATCCGGGAATCTCGAAGGTGATCTTGTGCTTTACCTCACGGGTGGCGTTGTCGATGACCGAAACGGTGCCGCCGACTTCCGCGCTCACCCAGACCTCCGAGCCGTCCGGCTTGAACTCGGCGAAGCGGGGGCGCGTATCGACCAGCACATTGTCGGTTATCTCATGGGTCGCGGTGTCGATGAAATGGGCCATGCTGGTCGTTTCGGATGTGTTCACCAGCGTTTTCCCGTCGGGGCTGATCCCCATGCCCTCCGGCTCGACGCCGACCGGGATTTCGGCCGTCACCTTCTTGCTTTCGAGGTCGATGGCGGTGACGAGGTTGTCGTTCTCATTGGCGATGTAGAGAACCTTGCCGTCCGGCGAGAGCACGAACAATTCCGGGTCGGGTCCAGAGGGGAGGGTTCCGACCACCTGGAGCGTTTCGGTGTCGATCACCTGGACCGTGTCGTCGTCGCTTGCGCACAGATAGACGAATTTTCCGTCGGGCGAGATGGTGATGCCGCGCGGCCGCTGGCCCACATCCACCGTCTTCACCACCTTCATCGTCGATGAATCGACGATCGTCATGGTGTTGTCCTTCTCGTTGGAAACATAGACCATATAGGCCCATGCGGGACTTGCCGTGATCCCGAGCCCCAGCGCCAGGGCCGTCAGTGTCAACTGTCTGCGCATCCTGCGTTACTCCTCCCGTTGTCAGCTTCGCCTCTATTTCTTGAACACGCATTTGGTCTCGGGCTGATCGACGCCAAGCGTGTCGAGTTCCGAGACCTGATGCAAGAACCCCTCCTGCGGCGAGGTGGAAACGACGGATTTGGCATCACCAAGGAAGATCGGCTGCCGCAATTGCAGGTTCCAGGGCCGGAAGGTGAGCTTCTGGCCCTTGAATGCCGCCACCGAGAACTTGTCGCTGTGCAGATAGTCGTTGATCTTCGCCTGGTCGCCGCTGTTGGTGCGGGTCGCGGCCTCGCCCACCACGCGCACCGCCGTCCAGGCGGACATGTCCCTGGACAGCATGTTGCGGTTGCTCTGCTTGAAGAAGCGGTCCTGTATCTGCATGCCTGCCCATTGCTCGCTGGCCGGATGCCAGGAGGAAGGCACGAGGCCGGCGGTTCCCGCCACTACGCGCGGCAGCCAGGTGCGGTAGGGGATATAGGTGCCGAACACTTCGCTTTCGTCGGCAACCAGCGTGACGTCATGGTCGGGCAGGTCCTGCGTGAAGACGGGAATCTGCTGCTGGATCTGGATTACGCCGGTATCTGTGCGGCGCGCCGTGCCGGTATCCTTGAACTCCTTCTCAGCCAGGATCTTGCCGCCGAAGCGGGTGGCCGCACGCCGCAGGGCATCGGCGTAGAGCCGGTCCTTCTCATGCGAACCGTAGATCAGGACCCAGCGCGGCCATTGCTTCCAGATGAGATACTGCGCCAGCGCATCGGCCAGCATGGTGCGCGTCGGGGCAATGTGGAACACGTTCGGCCTGCAATCCTCTTCGCGCAGGCTGTCGTCGGTATTACCGACGTTGAAGAGCAGCACGCCCTTGTCGCGCGCGAGGTCGGCAATCGACAGGATCTGCCTGGCCGAAAGGTCGACCAGTATGTTCTTGTCGCCCTTGGCGACCAGTTCGTTGAAGGCCGCGACAGCGTCGGCGTCGGGTTTGATCTTGGCGACGTCGAGTTCGAACTTTTGCTTGAGGAAAGAGCCCGTCGTGTTGTTGTCGCCGATGGCGAGCATGGCGCCGGCGACCCCTTCATCAGCCGGAGGGACGTCAAGGAGGGAGAGCGTCAGTTGCGGGGCATAGGCGCGCAGATAGCCGATCCGGATTTCGGTCACCTGCTGCGCGGGTTTGGCGGACTGTGCCGCCGGCGCGGTTTCCTGCGCCACGGCCGGCATAATGTTGACGGCCGCCAAAAAAAGAATGATGAACATCCACGGAGAGTTCGGCACCATGCTCTTCATAATGGCTCACCCATCGTCGCCCGGCCGCCAGCCGGGAGGAAGTGTCGCAAAAGTTGGTGCCGAAGGTGAACTTAACCCAGACCTCCATATTGTCAAAGGCTTCGGGCCGAAAACTTGCCTGCGCGGATGCGCCCGGTGTCGCTTTCTCTCATGTTTCGGGGCGGATCGGGAAGGCCGCGCGCCGGTGCGTTCCGATAAATCACGGCGGCAACCCCGTCGGGAACGCGATTGCCGTTTTTGCCGGCGGCGGCGGGAATGCGAATGAGGAACGGCACTTCCGAACGTCCATGACCGCGCGCCGGAATGCGCTATATCGACATCGGCAAAGGGCGGACATGCTTTGGATTTCGACCACCTTGCCGCAACATACTGGCCTTGCGCCGGAAGGACTGACGACATGACGAAAATGCTCGCGAGCGTGAATGGTGGCGACGAGGCGGAGATCGCGCTTGCGGGTGGCGCCGATATTGTCGATCTCAAGGACCCGGCGGCCGGAGCATTGGGAGCAGTGGCCATCGATGTGATCCGCCAGACGATGGGAACGGTCGCGGGCCGCAAGCCGGTCAGTGCCGTGGCCGGAGACCTGCCGATGGAACCCGACACCATCCGCGCCAAGGTGGAGGAAATCGCCGCGACCGGCGTAGACTACGTCAAGATCGGCTTCTTTCCGTCCGCCGATGCGGTGGCTTGCGTGGAGGCTTTGGCATCGCTCGCGGCGCGCACCAGGCTTATCGGCGTGCTGTTTGCCGATCTTCAGCCGGATCTCGGGTTGCTGGCAGTTCTGGCGCGCCACGGCTTCCATGGCGCCATGCTCGACACCGCAAAAAAAGACGGCCGGCGTCTGCTCGACCATTTGCCGCCCGACCAATTGCATGGCTTTGTCGATGAATGCCGCGAGCTTGGCCTCAAGGTCGGCCTTGCCGGCTCGCTGGAAGCGCCAGACATTCCGCGCCTCCTGCCGATGCTGCCCGATTTCCTGGGTTTCCGCGGCGCGCTCTGCGACCAGTCCCAACGCGAGGGCGCTATAGAGCTGGAAGCCGTGCGGCAGATACGCGAACTGATCCCCGATGAGCGTCCGGCGGGCACTGCCTCCAGCGTCGACTACCGGCTGCTCGCCGCGCGGGGCTATTCGCCGGGAGCGGTGGACCCGTCTCTCGGCACGGACAAGATTTTCGTGCGCGACTTTGTACTGCCCGTGCAGATCGGCGCTTACAGCTTCGAACATGGACATACGCAGAAGGTGCGCTTCGACGTAGTGGCCGACGTGCTGCGGGTAACGCACGCACCCGAAGACATGCGCCATGTCTTTTCCTACGACATCATCATGGACGGCATCCGTACCATTGTCGCGCGCGGCCATGTGCAACTCAGCGAGGCGCTGGCTGAACAGGTGGCGGCACTGGTGCTGGAGGACCCGCGTGTGATGCAGGTGCGGGTGCGGGTGGAAAAGCTCGAGCTCGGGCCCGGCGGCGTCGGCGTCGAGATCGAGCGCAAGCGCGCCAGCGAACAGGCGCATTCCGCGCGTCATCACGGTATTGCGCCGGCCGACAGCCTGTTTTACGGGGGCGGCCAGAAGGGGTCGTCTTCATGAGGCGGGTCGTCGTCAAGCTTGGCGGCAGCACGGCCTATCATGCCGAAATGCGAAACTGGGTCGCCATCCTGACGGCCTCGCAACGGCCTCTGGTCCTCGTTCCGGGTGGCGGGCCTTTCGCCGACCGGGTGCGTGAGGCGCAAGGCGAAATGGGCTTTTCCGACCGCGCGGCCCATTTCATGGCGATCATGGCCATGGACCAGATGGGGCTGGCTTTGCTCGACATGGACACGCGTCTGACCCTGGCCCGTTCGCTCGAAGAAATCGACAGCGCCCTGACGAGCGGCAAGCTGCCGGTGTGGCTGCCTTCGCAAATGTGCGATGCGGCCGAGGATATTGCGCAGTCCTGGGACGTGACCTCGGATTCGCTCGCTGCCTGGCTTGCGGCACGTATCGGCGCCGAAGCATTGCTTCTCATCAAGCAGACCGACGCCTTTGAAGATGCTGATGGCATCGAGGCACTGGTTGCCGCCGGAATCGTTGACCTCCTTCTGCCCGCAATGCTGGGCGAGGCCACGGCACTCCATCTCGCCGGTCCTGCATCGCTGGCCACGGCGCATGAACGCCTCGCTGCAAATACCTTGCCGGGCAGGAATTTTTCTGCATCGATGGCCGGTCGGAGGGGAGCGGCATAGATGGCCAAACTGCACACACCACGCTGGGCCTGGGTGTTGACCGGCTCCGGCCATTTCTTCACGGAGAGCTTCGCGCTCATCCATGAGCTGGAACATTGCGACATCTTCGTCACCAGGGCGGCCGAAGAAGTTCTGCGCATGTACAAGCTGAAGCTCGATTTCCCCAGGACGATGCGGGTGATCCACGACAAGACGGCGAGTTCCATTCCCGTCGGCGGCTTTTATCACGGTATCTACCACACGGTGGTGATTGCGCCCGCCACTTCCAACACGGTCGCCAAATGCGTGCTCGGCATTTCGGACACCATCGCCACCAATGTCTACGCGCAGGCCGGCAAGTGCCGCGTGCCGTCGATCATATTTGCCTGCGATACCGCTCCGGAACTTGAAACGATGGCGCCGCACGGCATGGTCAAGGTCTATCCGCGCCCAATCGACCTGGAGCACACCGAGCGACTGAAGAATTTTCACTACACCAATGTGGTGGAATCGCTTGCCGATCTGCAAACGGCGGTGGCCGCGCGGCGGGCCGAACTGGAAAGCCATGGCTGAGCGGCTCGTCTTCCTCACCGGGCATCTGGCCAAAGCTCGGCTGGAAAGGGTGCTGTCCGGTCTCGGCGAGACGGAATTTTCCTGGGAAATCATCGACATCGGCGTGAAGGTTGCGGCGCTGATGACCGAGGAGATCGTCAAGCGACGTCTCAGGCTTCCGGAAGGGCCGGACCGCGTGATCCTGCCCGGCCGCTACCGCGGTGAGCTCGACCGGCTGACGCGGCATTTCAACGTGCCTTTCGTGCGCGGGCCGGATGAAGTCGCGGACCTGCCGGGTTTCCTTGGCCGCGATGGCCAGCCGCCCGACCTGTCGCGCCATGACATGCGCATCTTCGCCGAGGTCGTCGATGCGCCGATGCTGTCGGTCGCCGGGTTGCTCGCCCGCGCGCGGGTGCTGGGGGAGGCCGGCGCGGATGTGATCGACCTCGGCTGTCTGCCCGAAACGCCTTTTCCACTGCTTGGCGAGGCGGTGCGCGCGCTGAAGGAGGAGGGGTTTTGCGTCAGCGTCGATTCGGCAAGCATCGAGGAGTTGAGGATCGGCGCGGAGGCGGGCGCGGACTATTTGCTTAGCCTCAACGAGGAAACGCTGCCGCTTGCTTTCGGTCACTCGGCCGTGCCGGTGCTGATCCCTTCCATTCCGGGCGATCTGGATTCGCTCGGGCGAGCAATCGAGGCGGCTGAGCGCAGGGGGATAAAATTTATCGCCGATCCGGTGCTCGACCCCATTCACTTCGGCTTTGCCGCCTCGCTCGGCCGGTTCATCGAGGCGCGGCGACGCTGGCCCGGCGTCGAGCTGCTGATGGGCACCGGTAATCTCACCGAATTGACAGACGCGGACAGTTCCGGTGTCACCGCCATGCTCGCGGGACTGTGCTCCGAGTTGGATGTGCGCAATGTGCTGACGGTGCATGTCAGCCCGCACACGGTGCGCACGGTGGAAGAGCACGATATCGCCCGGCGCGTGATGTTTGCTGCCCGTGCCGATGGCGCGCTGCCCCGCGGCTACCATGCCGGGTTGCTGCAGATACATGACCGCAAGCCTTATGCCGCGAGCCTGGAGGACATCGCGGCACTTGCCGCCAATGTGCGCGACGCCAATTTTCGCATCATGACCGCGCAGGACGGCATCCATATCTTCAACGGCAAAGGGCATGCGGTTGCGACCGATGCTTTCGAACTGTTTGCAGGGCTTGGCGTTGAGAATGATGGCGCACACGCCTTCTATCTGGGCGCCGAACTGATGAAGGCCGAAATCGCCTGGCGACTGGGCAAGCGCTACGCGCAGGACGAACCGCTGGCGTGGGGCGTGGCGGCGCCCGAGCCCGAAGCCGACCGCACACGGCTTGCCGAGGCCGGGCACACGCTGCGGGCGAAGAAGGAGGGCAGGTGATGCCTTATATTCGCGAAACGATCGTCACCACCGTCGACCGCCACGGCAAGGTGCATATCGCGCCGCTCGGCATCATCGCGGAACGGGACGGCTGGATCATCGCGCCGTTTCGTCCTTCGGTCACGCTGGACAATCTGTCGGAAGTGCCCTTCGCCATTGCCAACTACACGGACGACGCCCGCATCTTTGCCGGCTGCCTGACCGGCCGCAAGGACTGGCCGACGGTTCCGGTTGACGGCTGCCCGGTGCCGCGGCTGGATGCAGCGCTGGCGCATTCGGTGCTCGAGGTCGTCGACGTGCAGGATGATGGTGTGCGTCCGCGCCATTTCTGCCGCGTGGTGGCCGAGGAAACGCACGCGCCTTTCACCGGCCTCAACCGCGCTCGTTCGGCGGTGCTGGAACTTGCGATCCTCGTCAGCCGGCTCGGCATGCTGCCGCGCGAGAAGGTGGAGAGCGAGATCGCTTATCTCGCGATTGCCATAGAGAAAACCGCAGGTTCTGACGAAAAAGAGGCCTGGGGGTGGCTGATGCAAAGGGTGAACGGTCATTTCGCGCATGAGGACGCCAAGGGACGCGATGTACACGCCCGTCCCGAGGGAATTGTGCCGCCGGAGCGCTGATGTCTTGAATCCGGAGGCGGCTTTAACTGCCTGTCCTTCTTGGATTTTGCCGGTTGACTGCGCTTGCTCCACCCTCATCCGTGATGCGGAGGGTCGGGGTGAACTGAAGGGTTGTCATGCCCGCCCATATTCACCGGCCCGCGAGAGGAAGTAAGGCGATGGCGCTATTCCACATCCCGGGCCAACAGCGCCAGCGCTGCGGCCGGAGCGGCACTGCTTGCTTCGCTACGCGCCTCGTCGCTTGCCTCGATAAGCTCCGCGAAATCGACGAAACGTCGCTCCATGCGCTCGGCAAGCCGCCTGATCTGCCAGCGGCCAATGCCGGCGCCGACGATTGGTGCATCGGGGTCATCCGCCAGTTTGGCGGCCACGCGGAAGCCCGCGTCATGCACCGTCCGAAGCTGCTGCTCGCTGAACCAGTGCGCGACATCGCGCCATTCCGGCAGGGTAAGGTCGGAGGCGTCGTGCCCGGTCATGCGGGCCATGCGCGCGATGGAGCCCTCCACGGTCTTGGCCTGGCCGTCGGCTGCCGGCTGCTTGTCGTCACCCTCGTCGAGCACGCCAAGAATGCGGTGGGCATCGGCGATCGAGGCAAAATATTCGTTCATCAGCGGCGACATCGTCCCGCGCACCGGTGCGGTGCCGGCAACCCCGATCAACGCGCTGCGGGTAAAACCGGTGTAGACGAGTTCGCCGGTGGCGAGGCGCTCGGCATCGTTGTAGCCGGTATTTTCAACCACGCCGTTGCGGGTCGCGACGATATCGGTCGTGGTCGAGCCCATGTCGATGAACAGCGCGGTGCCGACCTGTTTTGCTACCAAAGCCGCGCTCGCAAGCCAGTTGGCGGAGGCTATGTCGGCGGCCAGTCCGGCCGCCCGGTCGGGTGGGACGAAACCGGAGCGCCCTGCATAGATCCGCGCCTTGCCCGGAAAGTGTCCGGCGACGATGTCGAGAAGCGAGGCGATGCCGGCCTCGCGCGAAGGGAAGATGTCGGAAAGCTCGCCGGTCATGGTGAAGACGTTGAGTCGGCTGCCGGCAAACAATGGCGCCGCTTCGCGCGCGGCGGAGGTCAGCCGGTCGAGACCGAGCCAAATCGGGGTCGCCAGCGTCAGCGCTTTTTCGATGCGGCCATCCTCGGCGCGGGCAACCTTCAGATGCGCGCCGCCTATGTCGCAACCCACCACGATGTTCTTTTCTTTGCTCATGCTGCACGCTTTTGCTTTTATAGGGGACGAAACGAGGACCACAGATGCGTATCATCCCTGTGCTCGATCTGAAAGGCGGTCAGGTCGTGCGTGCCCAGCATGGTCGCCGCGACCGATACAAGCCGATCGTGACCCCGCTTAGCCAGAGCCCGGATATCGTCGCCGTGGCCGCGGGCCTGCGCGGGCTGCATCCGTTTTCCACCTTTTACGTGGCCGACATAGACGCGATCGAGGGGCGTACCCCGAACTACGACGCGATCGCACGATTGCAGGGCGAGGCCGGTTCACCCACCGTGTGGTGGGATGCCGGGCTTGCCGACCTGATCAACGTGGCGGCCGCGCTGGCCACGCCATCGCTTTGTCCGGTGTTGGGGTCTGAATCGCAGAAGGACGTCAGCGTGCTCGAACGCTTCCGCGACCATCCCGGACTGATCCTTTCGCTCGACTTTTTCGCCGATGGGTATCGGGGGCCTTCCACATTGCTGAACAAGCCCGAACTTTGGCCGGCATGCGTCATCGTGATGACGCTGGCCAAGGTCGGCGCCGGCACGGGACCGGATTTCCCGCGGCTGCGCGAGATCAAGGCCAAGGCGGGCGATCGCGAGGTGATCGCCGCCGGGGGTGTGCGTCATGAAGCCGACCTGCGGCAGCTTTCCGAACTGGGCGTCAGCGCGGCGCTGGTGGCCACGTCGCTGCACAATGGCGTGTTGACGCCGAAACAGATCGCCAGGCTCAGCGAAAGCTAGAACCTGGCCATGAACCGTGCCAACGGACGATTGGCATGAGCGGATCGTTTGACATGCTGGGCGGGGTGCGACCCGGCCACGCCCCGATGCTGTTTGCCGAGATGGGCGCGGAAGGCCGTGCCCCTTTGGATGCGTCAGAAGGCAGAAAATACTTTCCCGCCCGCGCCTTCGCGGGCAGGTTCAAACGGCGCTGGTCGGGGAAGCGACGTGCTTCCCCGCGATCAGAACCCCAGACTTTTCAGCAGCCGGCGCAACAGACCATCCGGCTCGGCAGAGGGTTTCCCCTGTGCGGGGCTGTCTCTTGTCTATGAGGCTCCGAAGGGGTGCTTCACCGAATCGCGCTTGGCGGTTGCCTCGGCAGCCGTGGGCGTGCCATCGATGGCGCGCTTGATGGCCTCCTTGGTGGCCTGGTAGTTGAACTGCTGGATCTTGGCGTCGTCGTTGGCTTCCCAGTGAATGAACACGCCGACGCAGATGAAGACATCGTCGGCTTCCTCGGCGGGAATGACGCCTTCTGCCACGCTGTCCTGCACGGCCTTGGCCACGGCGAACTGGGCGGGACCGAACATCTGCACCGCCTGCTTGGCGCCCTTGATGGTGACCTTGTTGAACAGCACGGTGTTGGGCTTGCAAGGCAGGTTGGGTGCGATCACCGCCAGAAGCGTGGTGAAGCCGTCCTTGTTGTTGGTCAGTGCGTTGCAGAATGCCGCCTCGACCGGGCTCCCTCTCGGGCCAATCAGCAAATCGACGTGGGCGACTTCGTTGCCGTCTCCGACAAGCGATTCACCAACCATGACCTTATTGATTTTTGCCATACCAATTCTCCTCCAAGACACAATTATGGTGTCCACTTGTGCCGCTCTCGAGCGGACGCCCGATGGACAGCTATCCTTGTTGGCAGCGTCCGGACAATCCGGACCGGTTGGCTAGATAGCAGCGAAAGCACTGCTTCCGCTGCGGAAATTCAACCATCAACCCGACAACTGCGCAAGCCGGCCTCCCAGATTGTGGACTAAAAGACAAGCTACCGTGAGATCGGCCGAAGTGCCGGGATTGATTCCGCGTTCTTTCAGGCGCGCATCGAATTCCGAAAGCAGCTCGATCCGCCGCCGATCGTCCGGCGCCGAGAGGAACCGGGCATGGACCGAAAGCGCCTCGTTGCGCACCTTCTGCGCCGTTTCAAGGTTGAATTTGCGCTGGACATGGCTGTCCGGAAAGGCGGTCAGAAACGCCAGATAGCAGTGCACGGCAGGCCACATGCCGGTTTCGCCGCAGTCGATAGCCGTTTCCAGTGCCGGAAGGCCGAGCTCGAATATATCGGCAAAACCGGAGATGTATTGACGAGCGATGCGGTCGCGGTCGGCGGCTTGCCCCATCGCTTCCAGGAGGCCCACGGTCGGCCTTTCATGCACGTCATGCGCGGATGCCGCGCCGAGCCCGCCGGGAGAAGCCAGCACGATGGCCTCGAACACCGCCGCGGTGTCATCAAGGTCGATTGCCTGGAGGGGGTGGCCCAGCCTTTCGCGCAGTCTTCCTCCTTCCAGAGCCGCTGCCGCCGCAAGCGGTGCGCAAAGCAGGATGATGCCGAGATTGGTGTTTGTGCCGACGGCCGCGCGCGTGGCCCGTACCGCTTCGACGATGCGCTGGCCGAGCGATAGCGTGGGGTCCGTCAGCGGGTCGGAAGACACCTGCGCGCTTGTCAGGAATTCCTGTGCCGTCATGCGGTGTCCATCGGCAAACAGGTGGACGTTGCCGGGCTTCAGCGCCTCGATTTCCTGCCGGCAGGCATCCTCATAGGCGGCCCGGATTGCTTGCCTTCTTGTCATGTTCAGCACGCGGCGCTCGCAGGCAGGAGGCTTGCCGGGGTGTCGGCGCGAACTGCAAGGAAGTCCAGAAGCGCTTCGGCGATGGCATCGGCAATATCGACCGCGACCACCGACTGAAGACCCGACCAGGCGGGCATGCTGTTGACTTCGAGGATAAACAGCCGCCCCTCCGCGTCGGGCAGGATGTCCACGCCTGCGAAATCCGCGCCTACCGCGCGCGCGGCGGCAATCGCCAGCTTCTCCAATTCGCCGTCGTGCGAGACAAGCCCCTCGGGCGTTGCCCCGCGATTGATGTTGGTGATCCAGTCGTCGCCACGCCGCAGCATCATGGCCAACACCCTGTCGGCGCAGACGAAGACACGATAGTCGCGGAAGGGCGGGCCGGGGCGCGGCACATAACGCTGGAGATAATAGACGCCGTTGACGTCTTCTTCCGGCGGCAAATCTTCCGTGCTCCGGACCAGCCGGATGCCGCGGCCCTGTGCGCCGAAAAGAGGCTTCAGCACCAGCGATCCCGCCTCATGCGCAACAATCGCTTGCGCCGCGTCCAGGCCCTCGACTGCGAAGGTGGCCGGGGTGGGAAGGCCGGCCCTTTGCAGGAGAAAGGTGGTCATCGACTTGTCCACGCAGCGCTCGATGGCCTGCGCCGAGTTCCACACCGGCACGCCAAGACGAGCCAGCGCGTGCAGCACGCCGAGGCGACGGGTGATTGCCTCGAATGATCCGGCCGCCACGGAACGCACCAGAACCGC
>Ga0182738_1002398_pt1 | contig 22242 bp, 18 predicted proteins | sample eDN5th30CBELigMG_FD_128876 | JGI IMG/M metagenome (GOLD analysis project Ga0182738, IMG submission 128876) | Enriched Miracle-Growth compost microbial communities from Emeryville, California, USA - eDNA 5th pass 30_C BE-Lig MG (version 2)... ...
ATTTAGCGGTAATGATGCCGGTGGAATCACGCACCCATTGAATCTTGATATCGGGATTGGCCTTTTCGAATGCGGCTTGATAAGCCTTGATCTGATCGGCCTCCAATGCGGTGTACACCGTCAACGTGGTGGCAGCCGAGGCGGCGCCCACCACACCAGTCAGCGCGGCGGCGAGGGCGAGAAGCATATAGCGTTTCATTGAGAACTCCATAAGTAAATCAAAAAGAGAGATTCGAACGTCCACACGGCGTGTCAAACGCGCAAGAAACGCTGTGCGTCTGACCGATAGAAAATTGAAAGTCCATGCCGGGAAGTTCCAAAAACATCAACCCACAGCATTAACGACGAGCACATCATCGCGCCGAAAATCCGGTCAAGGACGTTGGCCAGCAGCCAGGCGGGATTCAATTTCGGTAATCACCATTGGCAAATCGGCAATAGTGTCGATGAGAAAGTGTGCAGCCGCGCCAGACAGCGCCTGACTGGCGCGGGCGCGCACAGCATCACGCTCCGCTTCATCCATCTGTTGGTATTGCGCTAACGTCAGACCAGCCGCGTTGCCAGACAGCAGCAGACCCACCGTCCACATCCCTGCACGACGCCCCTCTTCGATACCTGGTGCGGTGTCGTCGACTTTGACGCAGCCTGCGACATCGGCCAGACCTAATTCGACGACATTCTTTAACGCCATCGCGGGAGCGGGACGGGCACGAGGCACCTCATCGCTGGCAACGACATACTCCGGCACGATGCCTTCGCTGGCAGCACGCTCGATCACGCGGCTCATTACACTGCGCGGATATCCTGAGCACGATCCAATCCGCAAGCCTCGACTTCGCAGTACATTCAACACCTCTGCTGCACCGGGAATCACTGCCGAGTATTGCCCGACCTTTTCTAACTGCATAGGTAGAAAACGCTCGTAGATCGCAGTCACATCCTCATCGCTCGGCAAGCGTGCGAACTTCGTTTGATATTGGCTCGCAATCTCAGGCTCGTTGCATAACGCACGGATGTGATCCCATTTGCCCATACCCATCGGACCACGCGCTTGCTCCAGCGAAACATCCATGCCGAATTGTGCAAACGCATCGACAAATACTTTAGTTGGCGCGAAGGAACCAAAATCAACCAATGTGCCAGCCCAATCGAAAATCACCGCTTCAAGGTGAATAGGCAGTGCCGATACTGTCATGTTATTCATTCCAAAAAATTAGAGTGCGGCGCGCGAGCGCCAGGCTTGCGTGCGTGCCACCCATGCGCGGCTGAGCACGTGCATCCCGAGCACAACGACTGCCGAACTGGCCATGATCACTGTGCACATCGCTGCGGCAGGACCGATAAATCCGGCATCATCCATGTTGAGCACTGCGACGGCTGCTAATACCGTGGAGGGGCTATACAAAAACACCACCGCAGAAACAGTTGTCATCGACGACACAAACAGATAGCGAGCGATGTCTAATGCGGCAGGCAAGCACATCGGCAACGTCACACGCAGAAAGGTCGTCATGCGTGGTACTTTCAACGACGCAGAGGCGGCTTCGAACTCAGGGTCTAGCGCATTCAAAGCGGTCGACGCGGTCAAGTGCGCACTGGTATAGAAATGCACGACCGTGCATAGCACCAGCAAAGGCATCGTGCCGTACAGCACGTTTAACGGATTTGAAGGGCTGTTAAAAAAGAAGATATATCCCAGGCCCAGCACTAAGCCGGGCACGGCCATCGGCACGAGCGCAAGCATGCTGCAAATGCCACGCAGGCTGCGTGCTACGGTGCCACGCGTGGGGACTTTCTCCATCATCCACGCGCCGACAAACACCACGATGGTGCCGGCCACCGCCGTGCAAAATGCCAACTGCAAACTATTACGCCAGGCCAGCCAACCGCCTCCGTCCATATTGTCGAAATCATACGAACGCAACGACATGGATAAGTTGTAAGGCCACATTTTGACGAACGACGCCCAGACGGCTACGCCGATCGTCAACAACAAGAACGCAGACACTATGCCTGTCCATATCAGAAACACCGCGTCGCGCCGGATATCCACGTCGGGCACGTATGCTTGGGCCCGGCCATTCATCTGCGCACCTTGGCGCGCGCGCAGCCGGCGATCCAACACAAAAGTCAGGATCGCTGGCAGCAGTAGCATGATCCCGATGGCGGCGCCTTTGGGAAAATTCTGCTGTCCAACCACCGCTTTGTAGGCCTCCATGGCCAAGACGTTGTAATCGCCGCCGACAACTTTGGGCACGCCAAAATCTGTCACCGTCAGCGTAAAGACCACGCAGCACGCAGAGAACACCGCATAACGCGTACCAGGCAGAGTCACTGTCCAGAACGTACGCAGCGGGCCCGCGCCCATAGCGCGCGCAGCATCGTAGAGACGGCCATCCGCTAACGCTAACCCCGTCAACAGAATCATGAGCGCATGCGGAAACGTGTAAAACGCTTCCCCCGCAACAATGCCCCAAAACCCATAGATCGTCGCGCCGCCGAACAGCGATTTCAGTAGACCCTGGTTACCCAGCAGATACACCAACGCGATACCTGGCAATAGCGACGGCGCCAATAACGGCAATAACGCGATGGTGCGCAACAGTCCTTTGCCAACGATACGAGTGCGGGTCAGCGCGTAGGCAAATGCGTAGGCACTAGGCACCACCACCGCCATCGTCACGATACCCACGGTCAAACTGCGTACCACCATGGCGAGAAAACCATCCGCGCCGATGATGCTGCCCAATATCGACAACCCTGCCCAATTGCCCTCGCTGTCCACCACAGACTTGCCCAGAATTCCCAACAAGGGAAATGCCAGAAAAATCAGCAAACCGAGCACCAGCAATCCCTGACCAGCATTCAAGCACCATGATCCGACCCAGGCAGGTAGCGCTCGCCGCCCCAATGCGGGGACGGCACCATTACGACTCGCGTGGACACTCAAAAATGCCGCACCAGACGCGGGAGAGCCAGTGGAACGCCTAACATCTGACGATGCCGCGACGGCCAATGCGGCCGACGGGATCACTGATGATGTGCATGACAATCCCACCGCAGTGATCTCTCCCGCCTCCATTCGCATCGCGTCTGCGGACGGCTTAGACATTGCAGACTCAGGCGTAGGCACGTAACGCATGACCAGGCAGCTCCACCCAGCAGCGGCTGGCAGCGTGAGGGCCCAGCAGGGCATCTCCGATTTCAGGGGATACGATGGAATGCACGGTCGTACCCGGCACGCCATCGAGACGCAGGGACAAGCGATATGCTCTGCCCAAAAACACGCCGTCCAAGACGTCAGCCAACACGGCATTCGCCGCGTCGGGACGACTAGCACTCACGCGAACGGCCTCCGGACGTACAAACAGGCTTCCGGCATCATTGTCCAGCGCCATCTCGACAGCCAATTCCTGGCGGCCCACTCGCGCGCAGTGTGTATCGACGCGTTCAAAGGGCAGCCAGTTCGCCTCCCCCACGAAATCGGCAATGAATGCTGAACCCGGCTCACGATAGAGCTCGCGCGGGGTGCCATATTGTTCGATCACCCCGCCATTCATGACCGCAATACGATCGGCCATGACCATAGCTTCCTCTTGATCGTGTGTCACCATCAAAGTCGTGATCGACAATCGGCGTTGTAGCGCGCGTAACTCGATACGCAGATGCTCGCGCACACGAGCATCCAGTGCTGACATCGGCTCGTCGAGTAGTAACAACGACGGCGACGGCGCCAAGGCGCGGGCCATCGCGACACGCTGTTGCTGACCGCCAGATATCTGACCTGGATATTTATTTGCCGCGCCCTGCAGCCCCACCAGCGTCAACATTTCGTCGACGCGATGCGCGACGTATTTGCGATGCCCCCGTTTACCACTGAGACCATAAGCCACATTCTGTGCAACGGTCAGATTAGGAAACAAGGCATAAGACTGAAACAGGATGCCGTAGTCGCGCGCCTGCGGCGCAGCCTCAGAGATGTCCCGCCCGGAGAGAACAATCGTGCCACTGTCTTGACGCTCCAGGCCGGCGATCGCCCGCAGCAGTGTGGTTTTACCGCAGCCTGACGGGCCCAAAAGGCACACCAATTCGCCCGCCCGAATGTCCAGCGAGACATCAGATAATGCCGTGTGCGCGCCAAACCGCTTGACGAGATGACGCACGGAAAGGAATGCTTGGTCAGGTTGGGGCATACAGCCTCCACGTAAAAACAGAGGCAGTATGAGAATCGCGTATTGTGTGTTTATGACACTACGCGCAAATGTCGTAATAGAAATATCAAGTAATTTTGGTCTACTTAGGGGTTCGCCTCGTCAGTCCCGCCGGGACACCGAGCCGCGCCGAGGTAGACCGCCCCATGATGGGTCGCCTGCCGATGGAGCGGTCCAGAGGCTTTTTTCCAGACCTAGGACATGCTCGTCGCCGAACTCAAATCTTTTTACGCGGTCGCCCGCTGCGGGACCGTCACCAAGGCTGCCGCGCAATTGGGGATCAGTCAGCCGACTGTCACGGGGCAACTGCGCCAGTTGGAATCCCGCTATGGCGTCGAACTGTTTCATCGCCGTGGGCGCAGCATGCATCTGTCCGATGCGGGCCAGCGTTTGATGCCCATGGCTGAAAAACTGGTGCAACAAGAGACTGAGATCGACTTTTGGTTGCGCGACGCCAGCGATTTGCGCGAGGGCCACTTACGCGTCGGTGCGACAGGGCCGTTTTACATCATGGATACAGTGCAACGCTATAGTCAGCGCTACCCCGGGGTCGATCTGACCCTCACCATCGGCAACTCACAGACCATGTTGCGAGCCCTGCAGGACTACCAGATCGAGGTCGCGACCTCATCTTATCTCAGCGACGAAAAGCATTTTTATCGCAGGATGATCGCCGCCGACCCGTTGCGCATCGTCACGCATCGCCAGCATCCCCTCGCCCGGCACGGTGGAGTCAAACTGTCTGATCTATCGCGTTACACCCTGCTGTTGCGCGAACCGGGCTCCATGACGCGGAGATTGACTGAAGCGGCCTTGTCCACGGCTGGCATTACCGTAGAGCGAACGCTGGAAATCGGCAGCCGCGAATCGATTCTCCAGGCAATTCTGTGCGACCTGGGTGTGAGTCTGATCCCCTCGCGCGAAGCATCACCGCATCCCGAGCTGACAACGTTGGAAATCACCGACACGGCCATCGCCATGCACGAGTATTTGTATTGCCTGCGTGAACGTCAGCCGGTGCAACTGATCGCTCGCTTCCTGGAAATGGCGCCTATCGCCACCTGAAAAGAGGCAACTGGCGCCGTTCACGGATACCCGTCCGACGCGCCCTCCTTGGCTGCAAACCCTGATAAGCGCGGTCTCTGCACCACAGTAGTGCGCAGCCAAAGCAGTCAAAGCACCTCACACGTCCCGGGCGACTGGGCGAGAGGAATCGCTGCACCATTCACTCCACGAACCCGGATACAACCTCGATCCGGACAGCCCAGCTATTTCCATGGCCAGCAAATTGTGGCAAGCCGTAATGCCCGAGCCGCACTGATGCACGATGGTTGTGGGGTCCCGGTCGCCTAATAAGGCCTCAAACTCGGCACGCAACTGGGCCGCATCCTTGAATCGACCGTCGGACTGCAGATTTTCCCCATTGGGACGATTCAGCGCGCCAGGAATATGGCCGGCCACGGGGTCCATTGGCTCGACTTCGCCGCGATACCGGTTCGCGGCACGCGCATCCAGTATGGTGAAGGCTGGCGCACTCAAATTCGCCAACACCGCATCGGCATCGACCGTACCTACTGACGCTTCGCTGAGCAATGACGGGCTCTCAGTTTGTTCGGCATAGGACACCGATGAGGCCCCTTTTTCGTTGTCTACAGGGGCAGGCACCTCAGTGGCCGTCGGCATTCCCGCTGCCGTCCACCCCTGCCAGCCGCCATCCAATACGGCCACCCGCTCGTGCCCCAGCCAGCGCAGCATCCACCACAAGTGCGCGGCATACGCCCCCCCACTCGCATCGTAGGCGACGACAAATGTGTCAGGCCCCACACCGTGGGCCGCCAGCAATGCGGCCAAGCTCTCGCGCGTGGGTAATGGGTGGCGCCCGTTTTTTCCCGTACGGGGAGCCGCCAATTCGGTTTCATGATCCAGGTAACGCGCGCCTGGGATGTGGCCTTGCTCATAGGCATGGCGCCCCGCCGCGTGGTCGGTCAGGTCATGCCGCACGTCAAACACCCGCAGATCAGGTGAATTCAGACGGCCGGCGAGTTCAGTCGTGGAAATCAGGGGGGTGGCCATAGATCAGTCTGCTCCGGAAATTCAAGGAATGCCTGGCACCGCCGCCAGCAAACACGCCAGTACGCGGATAGCCTATAGGATTGAGATGATATCCCGAGAATAACGCGCGAACTGCCTGCAGCCGCACGATCAAATGAGACAGCCCCCCCTGGTGCCCGCCGCCTCAGGAGTCCGCCGGCACCCGCATCGTGCGCCACACGGACAACAGCCCTGCGGCGATGATCAGCCCCATCCCCGCCCAGGCTAGGGTATCGGGCCGGTCTCCCCAGAGTCCCATGCCCAGCAAAGCGGCAAAAATAATCGTGGTGTATTGCAGGGCTGCGGTCAGCAATGCAGACCCCACACCAAAGGCCCGTGTCATTGCCAACTGTCCGAACAAGCCGGCCAGACCAATCCCTACCAGCGAGAGATAGCCTTGCCAATCTGCCTGGCCCCAGCCCTCAACGCCTAAACCGACGATACTGCTGAAACAGACACCAACCGAGAAAAAAAGCACCGTCCGCCATTCAGGCTCGCCTACGCGCCCTAATTGACGGATCTGCATCATCGCCACGGCAGACATTGCCCCGGCAATCAGGCCAAACGACGCGGCCAGCCACTGATCGGCATTGATACTGGGGCGCAAAATCGAGATCACGCCGGCAAACCCTAACACCACCGCCAGTATCCGTACGGGATCGCGCTGAGAGCCGCCCCAGCCGAGCATCCAGCAGGCGATGAATAAGGGCGCGGTGTAGTTCAGACTGGTAGCCGTCGCCAGCGGCAAGTGCGAGATGGCGAAAAAACCCAGCCACATGGATGAAATACCAGCCACGTTGCGCCACAAATGCAGCCGCCAACTGCTCGGCACAATCGACTGGCGCCCCGCCCGCGCCCAGATAAGCAACAGCACGACCGACGGAAACCCACGGAAAAGGACGACCTGAGGCAGCGATGCGCCGAACTCAGTCGCCATTTTGACGAACGACCCCATCAGGGCAAACATGGCTGACGCCACCAACATCCAAAGGGCCTGCATGAGGACTACGCGCTGAAAAAGCGGGAAAATAGGGGAAAGCGCTACTATACTCCGGGTCCGGAAAATCAAAGTCGGCCCGGCGGGAACTGCTTTATTTTTTCCCAGTCCAAAGAGGCCCTCATCGCTCGCAGAGGAATACCACACGCATGAAACGCATTTTTCTGTTCATCATTACCAACTTGGCCGTCATGGTGGTGCTGTCGGCCACGCTACGCATTCTGGGCGTGGACCGCCTCATTACCGCCCAGGGCATTAACGTCCAGGCGCTGCTGATTTTTTCGGTTGTGGTGGGCTTTACCGGCGCCATCATCTCGCTCTTGATGAGCAAGTCCATGGCCAAATGGAGCACGGGCGCCCAAGTCATCGATCCCAACGCTCCTCGTGGCGGCCGCGAGGCCTGGCTTCTCGACACCGTGCACCAGCTCGCCGACCGGGCCGGTATTGGCCGTCCCGAGGTCGCCATCTACGAGGGCGCGCCCAACGCCTTTGCGACCGGGGCGTTTAAAAACGACTCGCTCGTGGCTGTATCCACAGGTTTGCTCGACAGCATGACCGAAGAAGAAGTCGCCGCCGTTCTCGGCCACGAGGTAGCACACATTGCCAATGGCGACATGATCACGCTGACCCTGATCCAGGGAGTGGTCAACACCTTTGTCGTGTTCCTGGCACGCGTGGTTGGCTACTTCATCGACCGTACCATCTTCAGAAACGAACGCGGCGTGGGCATCGGCTATTTCGTCACAGTCATCGTCTGTGAAATCGTCTTTGGTATTTTGGCCTCGGTCATCGTGGCCTGGTTCTCGCGCCAGCGTGAGTACCGCGCCGATGCGGGCTCTGCACAGTTGATGGGCTCGCGCGAGCCCATGATGCGTGCCCTGGCCCGCCTGGGTGGGCTGGAGCCAGGCGAACTGCCAAAAACCTTCGAGGCGTCAGGCATTACGGGCAAAGGCGGTATCGCTGCACTGTTTGCCTCCCACCCCCCGATCCAGTCGCGTATTGCCGCGCTACAACAAATGCGCGTAGCTTGATCAAGCGTCACGCAGCAGGGTGATAAAAAAAACCGGCTTGACCATGGTGATGGTCAAGCCGGTTTTGCTTTTGGCAAAAAGCCGCCGCAAGCAAGGCACGAGCATTCCCGATAAAGCGCCGCTCGGGAAAACGGCGCGGTCAGACGGTCGCCGCGCCTGGGGCGCTCAATCCAGCGTCAACACTGTCGCGCCGGTCGTCTTGCGGGCGGCCAATGCGGTCTGCGCCTCGCCCGCGTCCTCAAGGCGATAGCGCTGATCGATGCGCACTTTGATCTTTTTCTTGACAACCAAATCGAACATTTCCTTGGCGGCCGCATTTAGCTTTTCAGGCGTATTTACGTGCAACCCCAGGGACGGGCGCGTCACGTACAAGCAGCCTTTTTGATTCAGGGTCGCCAGATTTACACCCGACACGGGGCCCGATGCATTACCAAAGCTGACCATCAAACCACGCGGCTCGATGCAGTCCAACGAAGTTTCCCAGGTGTCCTTGCCCACACCGTCATACACCACGGGGACTTTCCTGCCGTTGGTCAGTTCCAACACTCGCTCGGCCACATTTTCACGCGAGTAGTCGATAGTTTCCCAGGCGCCATTAGCGCGTGCGAGTTCGGCCTTTTCCGGGCTGGAAACGGTACCAATCAGCTTGACACCCAGTGCCTTGGCCCACTGGCACGCGATCAACCCCACCCCGCCGGCCGCCGCATGGAACAGGATGGTTTCATTACCCTGCAAGCGGTAGGTCTGGCGAAACAGATACTGTACCGTCAGGCCCTTTAGCATCAGCGCCGCAGCTTCGTCGAACGCAATGCCCTTGGGCAGTTTGACGACCTGAGCCGCAGGCACATTGCGGGCCTCGGCATAGGCGCCGATCGGGCTTTGACCATAGGCCACGCGATCACCGGCTTTCAGATGCTTGACGTCCGCGCCGACGGCCTCGACTACGCCGGCTGCCTCAAAGCCCAGGCCATGAGGCAAAGGATGCGGATACAAGCCCGTACGAAAATAAATATCGATGAAATTCAACCCTATCGCGTGCTGGCGAATGGTGACTTCGTTCGCCGCGGGCGAAGGCACCTCGACCTCGACGAGTTTGAGGACTTCAGGTCCACCATGCTGCTCAATACGGATTGCCTTGACGACATTGCTGGTCATACCAGCCTCCTTTTGTGATAAATGTCTAAACTGCTCAACAGCGTCACGCCGCATCATGCCTTGGGCGCCGGCCGGCCACCGCCCATCAGCACCACTATTCCACACAGAACCAGCGCGGTTCCGCCCAACTGCCAAATGGTAATCGGCTCATCCAGCAGCCATGCGGCGAAAAACAAAACCGACACCGGCCCAACCATACCCAACAGTGATGCGGTCGGCGCGCCGATCAGCGCGACCGCCCACATCAACATGAACACCGGCGCGACGGTGTTCAACGTCGCATGCACCAGCGAATAACCATACACCCCCATGGGCTGCACAAGCATGGCCGGCGGGTGCACGATAAAAAACTGCACGATACAGGCGATGCACGATACCAGCATGGCATAAGCCACCAGACGCGTCGCCCCCACGCGTTTGACGAGCTCACCTGAGCAAATCAGGTACACAGCATAGCTGAGCGCCGATCCGAAAATAAACAAAGCCCCAAGCGCCACATGGGAACCCGTGTCCTGCCTGAGGTCCTGCGCAAACACCAGGATCACACCCAAATACGAGACCACCATGGCGACCCACTGCCGAGGCGATATCGGGCGCTTGAGCCACCAGGCCGAAAGCAACACCACCAAAGTGGGAGACAAAAACAAAATCAGACGCTCCAGGCTGGCCGTGACGTACCGCAACCCCAGAAAATCCAGAAAACTTGAAAGGTAATAACCCAACAGCCCCAGCAAACATAGCTGAATCCGTTCACGCCACGTCAAGATGGGCAGTTCGCCCCGCGCTGCCCGCCGCGCCTCGCGCCACGCCACATAACCAAAAAACGGGATGGAAAACATCATACGAAAGGCGATCAGCGTCACTGCATCAATGCCATAGCGATACGTGAATTTCACGACGATGGCCTTGCAGGCAAATAACACTGCCCCCAGTGTCGCCAAGAGAAAACCGAGAGGACGGGGAGCAATAACCGCCGTGCGCCAAGACTGAGGAGAAGAATTCATGCGATGATTTTATATTTGCGGCACCGCGACCGGCCTGCCGAGGCCGCTTTTTATTGCCGCTTTCCAGCCACTTTGTGCGAGCCGCACTTATACCCCCGGCTCTCTCATACCTTGATGACTCCGCATGACCCGCCAACGCGCCCTTGTTTATATCCACATCGCAGCTGTGCTGTTCGGCCTGACCGGCGTTTTTGGCGAACTGATCCAGGCTAGCGCGGCTCTTATTACGCTGGGGCGGGCGTTGTTCGCCGTCATTGCCTTGCTCGGTTTTGCTCGTCTGCAACGCAAACGCCTGTTTACCTCACTGACGCCCGCGCAATTATTCACGCTGGTCATCGCGGGCTGCCTGCTGGCCGCGCACTGGGTGACGTTTTTCATTTCAGTCAAAGTCGGCGGCATCGCCGTAGCTACCTTGGGTTTTGCCAGTTTTCCCGCCTTTATCACCTTGTTCGAAGGCCTGCTGTTTCGTGAAAAGGTGCGCTTGGCGGAATGGATGGTGCTGGCGCTTGTCACCATCGGATTAGTCCTAGTGACGCCTTCATTTGATTTCGCAGACCAGGGTACCGTGGGCCTGGCCTGGGGAATCTTGTCCGGTTTTTCATTTGCTATGCTCGCGTTGAGCAACCGGCGCTCTGCCGTCGGCCTGGACGCCATGCAAGTCGCGTGCGGCCAGAATATCGTCGTCGTGCTGGCGATGCTGCCCTTTGCCGCCGGGCAACTGCCGCAGCTTGCCGCCATCGATTTATTCTGGGTCGCCCTGCTGGGTATTTTTTGTACAGGCCTATCCCATTATCTATTTGTCTCCAGCCTCAGCAAGCTCAATGCCCGCAGCGCCGGTCTCGTGATTGCGCTGGAGCCGGTATACGCCATTGCCTTCGCCTGGATCCTGTTCTCGCAAGAGCCCAGCTTGCGCATGATAGCGGGCGGCGTGCTCATCGTGACGGCCATCGTTTGGTCCGGGTTACGGAAACCTGCGCATTGACAATAATTGCCTAGGCAATAAAATATCGCGTATGAATCCCCCTCGTAATTCGGCAGATATGCCGGCGCATTACCGTGCCACGGCACGTTGCGTTTCCGACGAAAACGTCGGTTTCTTGATCAAGCAGGTCTATCACTCCATGAACCGCCTGCTGGATATCGAAACGGCCCCACTAGGCTTGACGGCTATCCAGTGGCGGCCGATCGCGCTGATCGCACGAGGCAGCGCAGACACCCCCGCCGAGCTTGCGCGACTCAACGGCGTCGACACCGGCGCCATGACCCGTACGCTCGATCGACTCGAAGCCAAGGGTCTATTGCGCCGGGTGCGCAGCCACGAGGACCGTCGCGTCGTCAAGATCGAGCTCACTGAATCTGGTCTGGAAAAAGCCAAGGCCATTCCCCAATGCATTGCCCGCGTACTCAATCGTCATTTGCGCGGTTTTTCCAATGACGAGGTCGCGCAGATGCGGCATTTGCTCGGCCGCATGCTGGCAAACGGCTCCGACGGCTAAGCCCCGAGTCTTGATTTCAGGTCGCCTGAAACCCCGTTCGAAACCAGGGTATTCCCCTATCCCTGGCTTTTTTTAGCGATAATTATTGCCTAGGCAGATACATACCAATCAACAATATTCAGCAAAACGTCAGGATGAAACTTCTATTTCCCGTGGTTCTGCTGCTGGCCTTGACGGGCTGCGCATCAATGGACCCCACCGACGAGCCTGTGGCGCCGATTGAGGCTACGCAGTTGGGCTTGCAGCCCGCTCCGGTCACCTGGCCGCAGACGCAGTGGTGGCATCGTTATGGCGACGCACAGCTCAACACGCTGGTCGACGAAGCTCTAGCGCAAAACCCGTCAATGACGTCGGCCCGCGCGCGCCTCGCCCAGGCAAACGCCGCAGTGCGTGGCGCTCGCGCGCCGCTGATGCCGCGCGTAGACGCGAACTATTCGCTCAACCGCGAGCACTTGTCCAAGAACTACATTTATCAGCCCCCGATGGCAGGTTCTGTGGTCTCAGACAATCGGCTCGCGCTGGACTTCAGCTATGAGCTGGATTTCTGGGGTAAAAATCGTGCCCGCCTCAACGCTGCGGTGTCGCAACAGGCTGCCGCGGAGGCTGACACGCAGGCCGCCCGCAACGTGCTTGCCCGTGCGATGGTGCGCAGCTATCTGAATCTGCAAAATGCCTTCGCACAACGTGACGTCCTGCAGCGTACCGTCAAACAGCGTGGCGATGTCTTGCAATTGACTCATGATCGCCAACGGGCGGGCCTGGATACGCAGGTCGAGGTCAAACAAGCCGAGTCGTCCCTTGCCTCAGCCAAAGTCGAACTGACCCAGACTGAGACCAATCTGGCCCAATTGCGCAATCAGGTCGCCGCCTTGGCCGGCGCCGGCCCGATACGCGGTCAATCGCTAGAGCCTGTCTCTCTGTCCGCCCCTGCGGGGGTCATCCCGGATACTGTACCGTTGGATCTCCTGGGACACCGCGCCGACGTCGCTGCCGCACGCTGGCGCGCCGAAGCCGCTCAGCGCAATATCGAAGCCGCGCGCGCTGAGTTTTATCCCAATATCAATCTTGTTGCCTTTGCGGGATTCCAAGCCATCGGCACCGGTAATCTGCTGGAATCCGGCAGCCGCACCGCAGGTATTGGTCCTGCGATCACGCTGCCTATTTTTCATGGCGGCGAGCTCAACGCCAATCTGGCCAGCCGGCACGCCGAGGCTGACCTGGCGGTGTCGGACTACAACCAGACCGTGCTGGATGCCGTTCATCAAACCGCCGATGCGATTGATGCCCTGCGGCTGCTGGATCAGGAAATCGTCCAACAGCATCAAGCCCGTGAGGCCATCGATGCCGCCTACGATCTGGCCGTGCAGCGTTACCGGGCAGGCATGGGTAACTACCTGACCGTTCTCATCGCCCAGAACAGCGTACTTATCCAAAACCGTCTGGATACGAATGTGCGCTTTCGCGCCTACCAGCTCGACGCCGACCTGGCCTACGCCCTGGGTGGCGGATACGAGCCCCCAGCCGAGACCTCGGCACCTACCTCTTCTCATTGACCGACCCGGACCCCGACGTCATGACCGCAACTCCCGTTAATCACCCCGCCCGCAAACGCCTGCTGCTGATCGCCGCAGCGGTGTTCATCGTGCTGGCCGTTTTATATGCCATCTGGTGGGCACTGTTCGGCTCGCATGTTGAGAGCACCGACGATGCCTACGTCCACGGCAACTTGGTGCAGATTACCCCGCAAGTCCCGGGCACCGTCATCGCCATCGAGGCAGGCGACACCGAACACGTTTCGGCAGGCCAGCCCGTGATCCGCCTGGATCCCGCCGATGCCGATGTAGCCTTGAAACAAGCCGAGGCCCAACTGGCACAAACCGTGCGCCAAGTCCGTACGCTGTACGTGCAAAACGATTCGCTGGCGGCCGATGTCAACGTGCAACGCGCGAACATCGAGCGCGCACAAGCCGACCTGAAACGCGCCAGCAGTGACCTGCAACGCCGCCAATCGTTGGCCAAATCGGGCGGCGTCAGTGGCGAAGAATTGCTGCACGCCCAAACCGAGCTGAAGTCCGCTCAATCCGGCTTGGCTCAGGCCAAGGCCGCGCTGGCCGCTGCACAAGCCCGATTAGCCACAAACCAGGCATTGACCAACGGCACGACCGTGGCCGATCATCCAGATGTCCGTCAAGCCGCTGCAAAATTGCGTGAGGCTTGGCTGGCGAAGACGCGCACAGTGCTGCCCGCCCCCGTCGATGGTTTGATTGCGCGCCGCAGTGTTCAAGTCGGCCAGCGCGTAGCGCCCGGCAACACGTTGATGAACGTGGTCCCGCTTGATCAAGTCTGGGTAGAGGCCAATTTCAAAGAGGGCCAACTGCGTCGCATGCACCCGGGCCAAAGCGCCACCCTGGTCTCGGACCTCTACGGCGACGACGTCACCTATCACGGCACAATCGTCGGACTGGATGCAGGCACCGGCAGCGCATTCTCGCTCTTGCCCGCCCAAAACGCGACTGGCAACTGGATCAAGGTCGTGCAGCGCGTTCCCGTCCGTATCGAATTGGACCCTGAGGAGCTCAAGGCCCATCCGTTGCGGGTCGGTCTGTCCATGGAGGTCGAGGTGGATGTCGGCCAAAAAGATGGCGAATCGGCGGCCCAGCCCACACCGCGTCAAGAACCCGCCTGGTCCACTCATGCATTTGCCGATACGCAGGCCGGCGCAGAGGCGCTAATCGACAAAATCATCAAGGCCAATCTGGAATCATGAGCCCTCCCCGTTCCGCCGGACAGCCCAGCGCACCTCCGCCATTGGAGGGTGCCACCCGCATCATTGGTTCGATAGCGCTGTCGACCGCGGTGTTCATGAATGTGCTGGACACCTCGATTGCCAACGTATCGATTCCTACGATCTCCGGTGACCTGGGAGTGAGCACCAGCCAGGGCACGTGGGTCATTACGTCCTTTGCTGTGGCCAATGCCATCACGGTGCCGCTGACCGGTTGGCTGACCCAGCGGTTCGGCCAGGTGCGCTTGTTTCTGATTTCTACCCTGCTGTTCGTCCTGTCGTCGTGGCTGTGCGGATTCTCACCCTCACTGGAAGCGCTGATTGCTTTCCGGGTGCTGCAAGGCGCGGTCGCCGGGCCCATGATTCCGTTGTCGCAGGCCTTGATGCTGGCGAGTTTTCCGAAATCCAAATCCGGCATGGCACTCGCGATATGGTCAATGACCACGCTGGTCGCCCCTGTCGCCGGGCCCCTGCTAGGCGGATGGATCTCGGACAACTACACATGGCCGTGGATTTTCTACATTAACGTTCCGGTAGGCTTGCTCGCCGCCTGGATCAGCTGGCGGGTCTACCGCGAACGCGAGTCCGTCACCCGCAAGCTGCCCATCGACAAAGTCGGCTTGGTGCTGCTGGTCGTCTGGGTCGGTTCCCTGCAAATCATGCTGGACAAGGGCAAGGAGCTGGATTGGTTTGCCAGCCAGACGATTCAGTTGCTCGCGTTGATCGCCTTTGTCGCGTTTGTCTTCTTTTTGATCTGGGAATTGACCGATGCACACCCCATCGTGGATTTGCGTCTGTTCAAGGAGCGCAACTTCACGGTCGGCGCGCTGACGCTGGCAGTCGCCTATGGCGTATTTTTTGGCAATGTGGTGCTGTTGCCGCTCTGGCTGCAAAGCAACCTCAGCTATACCGCGACTTATGCCGGCTTGGTGACCGCTCCCGTCGGTATCCTGGCCATTATATTGACCCCTATCGTGGGCAAACTCCTAGCCACACGCGACGCTCGGCAACTCGTCACTGTGGCATTCCTGGTGTTTGCATTGGTGTGCTTCATGCGCGCGGACTTCAATCCGAACGTTGACATGCGTACTTTGATGATTCCAACCATCATCCAAGGCGCCGCGATGGCCGCGTTCTTTGTGCCGTTGACCTCGATCACCTTATCGAGCCTCGAACCCTGGCGCATTCCGGCCGCGTCGGGGCTATCGAATTTCGCACGACTGACGGCAGGCGCATTCGGCACCTCCATTGCGACAACGCTATGGGAGAATCGGGCAACGCAGCATCACGCCCGCTTGACCGAAGTTGCCACCCCCGGACACCAGCCGTTTGACCAAGCCCTCAACACGCTGCAAAACAGTACAGGGATGTCACACGAGGCGGCCCTGGCCCACCTGGACAAAATGATTAATACCCAGGCGTTCACCATGTCCGCCCTGGATGTTTTTTATGCCTCGGGCATCATCTTCATTCTGCTGACTGGGTTGGTCTGGTTTGCCCGCGGACGTGACAAATCCTCCTCGGGCGGCAAAGGGGCCGCTGAGGCCGCCGCCGGCGCGCATTAGTCTTTTGGCGGAGGGGCTCATCCAGTGCTTAACAGCCTGAGCCCCCCGCTTGTCGGCCGCCTCAGCATCACTTACCGGCACACCACTGCCAACTCGCTGTATCCACTTCGTTCGGTCACTCGCTCCCGTGAATGCCCATACAGCGATACACTCCGAAGTTGATATCACCAAAACTCGGCCCCTCTCAACCTATGTGATCCGTCGGGTCTGAGTCGAACAACATTTGGAGAACAGTGGTGGCAGCAACCAAGCACAAAATCGCAGTCATTCCCGGCGACGGTATCGGTAAGGAAGTCGTTCCTGAGGGCTTGCGTGTACTGGACGCCGTGGCAACGCGCTTTGGCATTGATTTTCAGTGGGATCATTTCGACTGGAGCTGCGACTACTACGCCAAGCACGGCAAAATGATGCCGGACGACTGGGCCGCCCAGATCGGCAATCACGAAGCCATTTTCTTTGGCGCCATCGGCTGGCCTGCTACCGTTCCCGATCACGAAGCGCTGTGGGGCTCGTTGTTCCAATTCCGCCGCCATTTCGACCAGTACATCAACTTGCGCCCGGTACGCTTGATGCCAGGCGTGCCATCGCCCTTAGCCAATCGCAAACCCGGCGATATCGATTTCTTTATTGTTCGCGAAAACACCGAGGGCGAATACTCCAATAGCGGCGGCCGTCTATTCGCTGGCACCGAACGCGAGGTTGTCATCCAGGAAAGCGTTTTTACCCGCATCGGCGCCGATCGCGTGTTGAAGTTCGCTTTTGATCTGGCACAAAAACGTGGCAAGCACTTGACCGCAGCGACCAAATCCAACGGCATTTCGATTTCCATGCCGTGGTGGGACGAGCGCGTGGCTGACATCGCGACTCAATACCCCGACGTGCGTTGGGACAAATATCACATCGACATCCTGTGCGCGCACTTCGTGCAGCACCCCGATTGGTTCGATGTGGTGGTTGCCTCGAATCTATTTGGGGACATCCTGTCCGACCTGGGCCCCGCCTGCACGGGTACTATCGGCATCGCCCCGTCGGCCAACCTGAACCCAGAACGCAAATTCCCATCGCTGTTCGAGCCCGTGCACGGCTCCGCCCCCGACATCTATGGCAAAGGCATCGCCAACCCGATCGGACAGATCTGGAGCGGCGCGTTGATGCTGGATTTCCTCGGCTATCCCGACGCCTCGAAAGCCGTCGTGAGCGCCATCGAAACCGTACTCGCTGAAGGCCCGCGCACCCGCGACATGCAGGGCACCGCGTCGACGGAAGATGTCGGCAAGGCCATCGCTGACATTATCAGCGCCGGGAAATAATCGCTTATTGGCCAGCTTTCTGGCCATTCAACCACATCGGGCCCGTGGATGTTTCTGCACGAAGGCTCATCCACCTGCCGATGTGTAGCATCTATGATTTTTCTACACCGTTTAACTCAGGCTGCCCCTGGCAGGGGCAGATCAATAACCGCGTTCACGCGCGATCACACCCGTCAGCGGTTCGCCGTTGATGAACCGCGCAAGCTTGTCCGTCACCTGTGCAACCGTCTCCTGTTGCAAGCTTAGTGCTGCGACATGCGGCGTAATCGTGACGCCCCGATGTGCCCAGAACGGATGCTCCGCAGGCAAAGGCTCTTGACGAAACACATCCAATGTCGCCCCTTGCACATGCCCTGTATCCAGCAAGGCGAGCAAGTCGTCTTCCACTAAATGATCACCTCTGCCCATGTTCACAATGTAGGCCTGCGGCAGTAATTGCTGCAGCGTCTCGCGCCGCATGATATCGCGTGTATCTGGTGTCAGCGGCAACGTGTTGATCAACACTCGCGTACGTGCCAGAAAGGCCGGCAGTTGTTCCAGCCCTGCAAAACTCTCCACGCCGGCTGGCACTTTGCCGCTGCGCGACCACCCCGCCACCGGATAATCCAACGCCGCCAACGTCTGCGCAACTTTGGTCCCCATGATGCCTGTACCTAGCACACCAATGGGCCATTGCGTACGCCGAAGTTCCGGTAGAGGGTGCCATATCCCCTCGCGTTGCTGAGCCACATAATCGTCGAACTGCCGGCTCGCGCGAGTGACCGCCCAGACCGCATATTCCGCCATCTGCACGGCCATGCCGGCATCCTCGAGCCGGATGATCGGAAGTTCGGCAGGCAAGGATGGCAGCTTTAATAAGCCATCGACGCCCGCCCCCAAATTGAACGCCACACGCAGCTTGCGCTCGCGCGCGAAAAACTCGTCGGGAGGTGACCATACCACTGCGATATCCGCATTCTGGACAGGCATATCGCGGTGCCACAACATTACCTCGACGTCCGGCAATGCCTTAGCCAGAGGCTCCACCCATTGTTGCTGGGCGTCAACGCTCGTCGTAACAACCAGAATCTTCATCGCAAGGTCCTAAGTGTGAGATCAGCCCTCTATGCTGCCACACTCCTGCAATGCGGTAGAAATGCCGGCAGTCAGCCACCGTGCCGTCAACGCCGCTTCGACCCCAGTAACGAACCCAGTACGCCCCGCACCAATTGCCGCGCCACGGTACGCACGGTGCTCCTGAGCGCCGACTGCACCACGCCCTCGCGCTTACCGCCGCGCGGGCCCGTCGAGCCAAACAGCACATCGTTCAATTCGCCCATGATGCCACCGGACTCTTCCTGCTCAGCCGATGCCTTCTTTTCCTGACCCGACGCCGCCGCCCCGGCCGGCGCCTCATTCGACGCCTGAGCCACTTCGCCACTGGCGCGTGCGGTCAATTTCTCATAGGCTGACTCGCGGTCAACCGCCTGCGTGTATTTCGCCGACATGGAGGAATCCTGGCGCAGCGCCTGGCGCTCGGCATCGGTCGCAGGGCCGATGCGGCTACCTGGAGGCATGATCCAGGCACGTTGGGTGGGCTCGGGCCGTCCTTTGGCGTCGAGAAACGACACCAGCGCCTCTCCCACGCCCAACTCGGTAATTGCCGCCTCGATATCCAGACCAGGATTGGGACGCATGGTCTGCGCTGCCGTTTTGACGGCCTTTTGATCGCGCGGCGTAAACGCCCGCAACGCATGTTGCACACGATTGCCCAATTGCCCTAGCACGGTGTCTGGAATATCCAATGGGTTTTGCGTGACGAAATACACGCCGACCCCTTTGGACCGCACTAGACGCACGACCTGCTCAATCTTGTCCAGCAACGCTTTGGGAGCGTCGTTGAACAGCAGGTGCGCCTCATCAAAGAAAAACACCAGTTTGGGCTGCTCCACGTCACCGACTTCGGGCATTTTCTCGTAGATATCAGCCAACATCCATAACAGGAACACGCTGTAGAGGCGCGGTGCCTGCATCAACTTGTCAGCCGCCAGGATACTGATGATGCCGTGCCCTTGCGCGTCAGTGCGCATCAGATCGGCCACGTCCAACATCGGCTCGCCGAAAAACTCATTGGCGCCTTGAGACTCCAGCGTCAGCAAACTACGCTGGATCGCTCCCACCGACGCCGAGGACACATTGCCATATTTCGTCTTCAGGTCGGCCGAACGGTCTGCGACATTTTGCAGCATAGCCCGCAGATCCTTCAGATCCAGAAGCAACTGCCCCTCGTCATCGGCCACGCGGAACACCAACGTCAACACGCCCTCTTGCGTGTCGTTGAGCTCCAGCATGCGTGACAACAGCAACGGCCCCATGTCGGAAATCGTCGCTCGCACAGGGACACCCTGCTCGCCGAACACGTCCCACAAGACAGCGGGGTTTGCCCCCCAGACGGGTTCGGGCAAGCCGTTGTTCTTCAAGCGTTCCTGCAATTTCGGGGACGCTACTCCCGCCTGCGACACTCCCGTCAGATCGCCCTTGATATCAGCCAGAAACACGGGCGTCCCCATCCGGGAAAATGCCTCGGCCAGCACCTGCAAGGTGACTGTTTTGCCGGTCCCGGTCGCCCCCGTAATGCAACCGTGGCGATTCGCCAATGCCGGCAACAGGGCCAGCTCTGTCTGGTTATTCTTGGCAAGGACAATAGGATCAGGCATCAATGCTCTCCGGCAAAGCAAAAATAGGCCCCAAGTGTAGAACGTACGCCCCCGTTTGTGCCGTGTTGTCCGCCAGGGAAACCGCAGGAAATGTCAACGAACGCCCGTCCCATGGAGGTATAAGGCCAAAGAAGGCACATCACGTCACGCCCTCAAGCCGTCAACCACGGTAAAATGCCTGTTTTGCTGACAATTTCATCTGGGATACCATGGCCGGACACAGTAAATGGGCCAATATTCAGCACCGCAAAGGCCGCCAAGACGCCAAACGCGGAAAGCTCTGGACCAAAATCATTCGCGAAATCACGGTCGCTGCGCGCGCCGGCGGCGCCGACCCGGACAGCAACCCTCGTCTGCGTCTGGCCTGGGACAAGGCCACCGACGCCAACATGCCCAAAGACAACATCCAGCGCGGCGCGGGCGGTGCCGACGGCGCCAACTACGAAGAAGTCCGATACGAGGGCTACGGAGTGGGCGGCGCGGCCGTCGTCGTCGACTGCATGACCGACAACCGCACCCGCACCGTCGCCGAGGTCCGCCACGCTTTTTCCAAAAATGGCGGCAACCTCGGACAAGAAGGCTCAGTCGCCTTCATGTTCAAACACTGTGGTCAATTTGTCTTCGCCCCTGGCACTTCCGAGGACGCCGTCATGGAAACCGCCCTCGAGGCCGGCGCCGAAGACGTGGTCACCGATGACGAAGGCGTCATCGAGGTGATCTGCGCGCCGACGGACTACGCCGCGGTACGTGCGGCGTTTGCCGACGCGGGCCTGAAGGCCGAGGTCGAAGGCATCATCATGAAGCCCCAAAACGAAACCGAGCTCACAGGAGACGACGCCGTCAAGATGCAGAAATTGCTCGACGCGCTCGAAGGCCTGGATGATGTACAAGAAGTCTATACCACCGTTGTATTTGACGAAGCGCAGTAACCAGAGAAACTTCCCCCTCAGCCGGCCTTGCCCCAAAACGTGCTTTTCAGCCGCCCTGAGATCAAAGGAATATCTCGCGTACCCATTGGACACACTGGTCCGCCAAAACGCGCCAGACTGCCGGGGTACGGCTTTTGCAGTAAACAACCTGTCGGCTTGGCGAGGCGACTCGCCGGCTCTTTGTGCCAGGCTGCGGCGGCGACGCCTTGGCCTCTTTAAGAAGTCATCGAAAAATGAAACTCCTGGTAATCGGCTCTGGCGGCCGCGAACACGCACTGGCCTGGCGCCTCGCTCGCTCGCCCCGTGTCCACAAGGTCTACGTCGCCCCCGGCAACGGCGGCACCGAGCAGGGTGATCTGCTGCAAAACGTCCCGATCACCAGCCCCGAGGATCTGGCCGATTTCGTCCAGCGCGAGGGGGTAACCCTGACCGTTGTCGGTCCGGAGGCCCCTCTGGCGGCAGGCGTCGTCGACGTCTTTCGTGACCGCAAGCTGAAAATCTTCGGCCCGACCAAGGCGGCGGCCCAACTGGAAAGCTCCAAGGACTACGCGAAAGCGTTCATGGTGCGCCACAACATCCCCACCGCCCGCTACGCCACCTTTACCGATCCGGCTCAAGCCCACGCCTACGTCGATCAAGAAGGCGCGCCCATCGTCATCAAAGCCGACGGCCTGGCCGCCGGCAAGGGTGTCGTCGTCGCCGCCGACTTGACCGAAGCCCACGCCGCCATCGACGCCATGCTAGGCGACGGCAGCCTGGGCCAAGCCGGCGCGCGCGTTGTCATCGAGGAGTGCCTCGTCGGCGAAGAAGCCAGCTTTATCGTCATGTGCGATGGCCGCAACGTCCTGGCCTTGGCCACTAGCCAAGACCACAAACGGCTGAAAGACGGCGATACCGGCCCCAATACGGGTGGCATGGGCGCCTACTCTCCTGCCCCCATCGTCACTCCGGAACTCCATCATCGCATCATGC
>Ga0182738_1002399_pt1 | contig 22241 bp, 22 predicted proteins | sample eDN5th30CBELigMG_FD_128876 | JGI IMG/M metagenome (GOLD analysis project Ga0182738, IMG submission 128876) | Enriched Miracle-Growth compost microbial communities from Emeryville, California, USA - eDNA 5th pass 30_C BE-Lig MG (version 2)... ...
GCACCCGGCCCGGCGGCATGATGCCCGCCGCGCGGCGGGCATAGCGCCGGGAGCGGAACGCGGCGACGAGGCCGGGATGGCCGGCGAGCGTCGCCAGGATCTCCGGCCCGCGCTGCGCCATCATCTTGCTGTTGTAGTAGGAGGCGTCGGTCCGCATGCCGAGCATGGCGGCGGAGGCGCGGAACCCTGCCGTGTCGATGAAGTTGAGTCGCACCACGAGGTCGTGGGCGTCGATATCCGGCCCGCTGCCGAGCGCGTTGACCGCAGGCCCGACCACCGCAACGCGCCGGCCGCGCACAGCCTCGGCGAAGGCCGCGTCTGCCGGGCTCCACAGCGACGCCGCACGGCTCCGCGCCTCCTCGTATCGTCCGAGCGCGAGGAGGCCGTCGACCTCGATCAGCGCGCGGCGTGCAGCATCCCGCTTCCGGCCGAGCGCGGGCAGGATGCGGCCGAGCGCCGCCTCGATGCGCGCCGCCTCGCCGGTCTCGATCGCCGCGGCGAGCAGAAGGTCAGCGCTCCCCGCGATATCGGCCCAGAGCGCGGCGTCGCGCAGCACTGCATCCGCCGCAGCACGCTTGGCGACGCTCGCGGCGCGGATTTCGGCGCGCCTGAACAGGATCGCATAGGCGATCAGCCAGCCCGGGGCGGGCAGCGCCAGCCGGGCCCGGGCGTCCTCGACGAAGGCGAGAAGATCGCCCCGCGCCCGCGGCGTCCCGGCCCGCGCGATGGTGCGCTCGAACGCCGCCGCCGCATCCGCCGGTATCGCGTCCGCGGCCGGGGCGGCCGCCGTGCTCCAGCCGGCCAGCCGGTGCCGCGCCACCAGGCGCGCGGCGGTGTCGACCATGCCGATCCCGACCAGATCGGTGACCGCGTTCGCGACGTCGAGCGCCGCGGCGACATCCCGCGCGATGCTGCCGCCGATCCCCGCGCGGGCGGCCCCGTCTTCCGCGCTCTCCCGGACCAGCGTGGCCCAGCGCCGCTTCAGGGCGCCCGGGGTGCTCGCCGCCACGTCGCGGGCCTCTCCGGGTCCGGCCTCGTGCTCGCCCGACGCCCCCCGCAATCTGCCGAGAATTCCCGTGCGCCGCACGCCCGTCTTCCTTTGACCCAAGGCCGACGCAATCCCACAGCTCCGGCCCGAGGGCAACGGCGCACCGAGCCGCTTGCCCCCGAGCGCGGTTGCCGCTTTGCTCACATCCACCTTCATACCCGGCGAGGACGACCGCCTCATGACCGATCCGGCCCCGCTTCTCGTCGTCGACGGCGACAATTTCGCCCACCGCGCCTATCACGGCCTGCCGAAGACGCTGCGGCGCAAGGGCGGGCGGCCTGCCGGCGCGCTGATCGGCTTCGCCAATTTCCTCCTCCGCTTCTGGGAGACCGAGCGCCCGCGCGCCGTGCTCGTCGGCTTCGACACGCTGGATGCGCCGACCTATCGCCAGGAGCTGTTCCCGGACTACCAGGGCGGGCGCGTGTTCGACGACGATCTCGTCGAGCAGCTCGCGCTGCTGCCCGAGCTCGTCGCCGCCTTCGGCTTCGCCCATGCCAAGGCGCCCGGCTACGAGGCCGACGACTTCCTCGCCGCCGCGGCGACGCAGGAGGCCGCGCGCGGCGGCCGGGCGCTGGTGGCGAGCGGAGACCGCGACGCCTTCCAGCTCGCCTCCGAGGCGATCACCATCCTGCATCCCGTCAAGGCCGGCGAGGTCGCGCGCATCGGCCCTGCGGAGGTGCGCGAACGCTACGGGGTCGAACCGCACCAGGTGCCCGACTTCATCGCGCTGCGCGGCGATCCGTCCGACCGGCTGCCGGGGGCGCGGGGGGTCGGGCCGGTGGGCGCGGCGGCGCTCTTGAAGAAGTACCCCGACCTCGAGGCGGCGTTCGCCGACGGCCGCCATGCCGCCCAGGCCGACGCGCTGCGAATCTACCGGCACATTGCGACCATGGACAGGACGGCGCCGCTGCCCGACCTTGCCGACCGGACGCCGACCTGGGATCGTGCCGCACGGCTCGCCCGCGACTGGGAGCTGTACCGGCTCGCGGAGCGGCTCGACCAGCTCGCGGGATCTTGATCCGCCGGTGCGGCATTCTGGTCGGCGCTCCGACGCGCGGGGCTTGCCATCGGGGCCAGGAATGCCATTTTCTGCCCCGTCGTTTCTTGGGAGAGGACACATGGACGCACTCCGGGTTTCCCCGCTCGCCCGCGAGCTGCTGCGCAAGCTCAAGGTCAACATGAGCGTGCGCAGCTTCGACTGGCAGGCCGCACGCGAGCTGATCCGCAAGGGCTATGCCGATACCGCCTGCGGGTGGCTGCTGCTGACCCGCGAGGGGCGCGACGCGGCCCGCGCGCTGCGCACCTGACGACAAGGACGCCCCGCCCGTCGCGGCGGGGCCACGGGGACGCCGATCCCCGCAGCGCGCCGGCGTTTCGCCGGGCGTGAGCGCCGGGCATTCCGCGCCCCAAGTCCGCCGCACCGCACCGCAAGCGGCCGCGGTTCAGACGCCTCTCCCGATCTCTGCTTGAAAATTTTCGCGCGTCCCTCGCGCCTGCCGTCGATTCCGGGCGCACTCGCTCGTCGTGTGGACAGAGCGGGCGAGCACCCGCTCGGGATCGACCAACCGAAAAGGGGAGAATCCGATGCGCTTCATGATCATCATCAAGGCCAACGCGGCGTCGGAGGCCGGCGTGATGCCGAGCCCGGAGGTCATCGCCGCCATGGGCCGATACAACGAGGCCCTGATCGACGCCGGCGTGCTGCTGGCGGCCGACGGCCTGCATCCTTCGTCCAGCGGCGCGCGGGTGAAGAGGAGCGGGGGCAAGCTCACCATCACCGACGGCCCGTTCAGCGAGACCAAGGAGCTGATCGCCGGATTCTGGATCATCCAGGTCAAGGACAGGGCCGAGGCGCTCGAATGGGTGAAGCGAATCCCGTTCGACGAGGGCGAGGAGATCGAGGTCCGGCAGGTCTTCGAAGCCACCGACTTCCCCGCCGACGCCGTCACCGCCGAGCACCTTGAGAAGGAGCAGGCGTGGCGCGAGGCGAACCAGAAGCCGATCACGCACTGAACGGCCCGCGCGCCGCCCTCTTCGTCCTTTCACCCGCATTCCAGGAGCGTCCGATGAAGTTCATGACCATCGTCAAGCACCGCGAGAACCAGGGCGCCCCGCCCGCCTCGCTGATCCAGGCCATCGGCCAGCTCGGCGTAGACGCCGGCCAGAAGGGCGTGTTCGTCGAGATGGGCGGACTGATGCCCTCCGCGGCCGGTGCCGAGGTCGCCCTCAAAGGCGGCAAGATCACCGTCACCGACGGCCCGTTCACCGAAGCGCGCGAGGTGTTCGGCGGCTGGGCGGTCTACAACGTGCCCTCCAAGCAGGAGGCGATCGATTGGGCGAAGCGCTTCCTCGACCTGCACACCGAGCACTGGCCGGGATTCGAGGCCACGGTCGAGGTGCGGCAGGTGATGGAGATGCCGCCGCAGTCCTGACGCGCACGGGGATGACGGTGCCGCCGCAATGCCGTAAACCGGCGGCGTGACGGCACCGGCTCCTCCCCAAACCGCGCATTCGGCGATCGATGCGGTATGGCGCATCGAGGCGCCGAAGCTCATCGCGAGCCTGGCGCGCATGACGCGCGACGTCGGCGCCGCCGAGGAGCTCGCCCAGGACGCGCTCGTCGTCGCCCTCCAGCAATGGCCCGCGACGGGCGTCCCGGACAAGCCGGGCGCCTGGCTGATGGCGACGGCGAAGCGCCGCGCCATCGACCGCATCCGGCACAAGAAGCTCGCCGAAGCCAGGCACGCCGAGATCGGCCGTGCGGCCGACGAGGCCCAGGAGGACGCCGTCCTCGCCATGGAAACCGCCCCCGACGACGATATCGGCGACGATTTGCTCCGCCTCGTCTTCACGGCCTGCCATCCGGTGCTGCCGACCGAGGGGCGGATCGCGCTGACGCTTCGGATGCTGGGCGGGCTCACCACCGAGGAGATCGCGCGGGCGTTCCTCGCGGCCGAGCCGACCATCGCCCAGCGCATCACGCGGGCGAAGCGCACCCTGTCGGACGCCAAGGTGCCGTTCGAGGTGCCGCGCGGCGCCGACCGCGCCGACCGCCTCGCCTCGGTGCTGGAGGTGATCTACCTCATCTTCAACGAGGGCTATTCGGCCACCGCCGGCGAGGACTGGATGCGGCCGCAGCTCTGTGAGGAGGCGCTGCGGCTCGGCCGCGTGCTCGCCCGCCTCGCCCCCGGCGAGCCGGAGGCGCACGGCCTGGTCGCGCTGATGGAAATCCAGGCCTCGCGCGCGGCGGCCCGGACCAACGCGCAAGGCGAGCCGATCCTGCTCCTCGACCAGGACCGCGCCCGCTGGGACCAGCTGCTGATCCGCCGCGGCCTCATCGCGCTCGACCGAGCGGAGAAGCTCGGCGGCGCACTCGGCCCCTATGCCCTGCAGGCCGCGATCGCCGCCTGCCACGCCCGCGCGCGCAAGGCCGCCGACACCGACTGGCGCCGCATCGCCGCGCTCTACGGCGCGCTGATGACGGTGACCCCCTCCCCCGTCGTCGAGCTCAATCGCGCGGTCGCCGTCGCCATGGCCTTCGGCCCCGCCGCCGGGCTCGCCATCGTCGACGCCCTCGCTGACGATCCGGCGCTGAAGACGTATCACCTCCTGCCGAGCGTGCGCGGGGAACTGCTGTCGCGGCTGGAGCGGTTCGGCGAAGGCGCGGCGGAGTTCGCCCGCGCAGCAGGGCTGGCGAGGAACGGACGGGAGAAGACCTTGCTCAAGCGCCGCGCCGCCGAGTGCAGGGAGAAGGCCGGGGACGCGGGCTGAGCTTGGGATTATCACGGGACCTGCCGCAGGAAAGAGGACCTGCGTCACGCGAAGTTTTCCGGCAGGCCCAAGGAGGCTCCGCCGTGCGCCTAGGGTTCCGTTTCCGGAAGGTCGCCCTCGAAAGCCTTGGCCGCGCAAGGCGCGGACTGCATGATGGCGTTCCGGTTTGTCAGGGTGGGGGCACGCCGGCGGAGATCAGCACGTGTCATTGCCGGGACAAGCCCGGCCATGACGCCGAGAGTGGGGGCTTGTGGGTGGCCCCCCTCGTGCTCACCTCGGTTGGCGGCGGCCGCCCGAAATGGTTGTGCCGCGCGCGATGTCGTTCCCGGCCGGAGCGCCGTCAGGCGCGGAGGGGAAGGGAACCCAATGGCGGTTCAGATGGTCGAGCGGCCAATGGGTCCCCTTCCCGCGCGCCGCAAGCGGCGCTCGCCGGGGACGACACCCCACTCCCACCGCTCGAGTAGGGGGCTCTGGATGGCCACAGGACGTCGAGGCTTGGCCCAAGGCTGCCCCACGCGCCCTCCCCCTACGTGGGGAGGGTCGGCCGAAGGCCGGGGTGGGGGAGCCCCACACGGCAGGGAGATCGTTGGGCGATTCCCGATGAACCCAGCGCTCGTGGAAGCGCCCGTCCCACCCGGCCGTCTCGCTATGCGAGCCGTCCACCGTCCCCTCGCAGGGAGGGAGGGTGGTCGATCGCGACCGGCGGTGCTGAACGCGAGCGAGGGGTGCCCGACTGCGCCCTACCCTCGGCGTCATGGCCGGGCCTGTCCCGGCCATCCGCGCCATTTTCTGCACGAGCCCGGCGCGTCGGGGCAGCTCCGCACCCTCGGCCAAAGCACAGACGCGCCGATCATCCCCGGCGCGTCTGTGCCCGGCGCGCCTCAGAACAACCCCACCACATGCCCGTTCGCATCGATCCCGATGCTGTTCGCCGCCGGTACGCGCGGCAGGCCGGGCATGGTCATGATCTCCCCGCAGATCACCACGACGAATTCGGCGCCGGCGGAAAGGCGCACCTCGCGGATAGGGACGACGTGGCCGCTCGGCGCGCCTTTGAGGTTGGGGTCGGTCGAGAACGAATACTGCGTCTTCGCCATGCAGATCGGGAAATGGCCGAAGCCCTGATCCTGCAGCGCGCGGAACTGGTCGCGCACCGATTTGTCGGCGACGATCTCGTCGGCGTCGTAGATCTTCTTGGCGATGGTCTCGACCTTGTTCCACAGCGGCATGTCGTCGGGATAGAGGGTGCGGAACTGCGTCCGCCCGCCTTCCGCGAGCGCCACGACCTTGCGGGCGAGTTCCTCGGAGCCGCGGCTGCCGTCGGCGAAATGTGTGCAGCGCACGGCCTCGACGCCGAGTTCGGCGCACATCTCCTCGACGATCTGGAACTCCTCCTTGGTATCTGTCGCGAAGGTGTTGACCGCCACCACGGCGGGCACGCCGAACTGGCCGACATTGCGGATGTGCCGGGCGAGATTGGCGAAGCCCTTGCGCAGCGCCGCCGGGTTCGGCTGCGCCACCGCGTCGAGCTTCACCCCGCCATGCATCTTCAGCGCCCGCAGCGTCGCCACGATCGCCGCCGCGGACGGCTGCAGACCGCCCTTGCGGCACTTGATGTCGAAGAACTTCTCCGCGCCGAGATCGGCGCCGAAGCCGGCTTCCGTCACGACATAGTCGGCGAGCTTCAGCGCGGCGCTGGTGGCGAGCAGCGAGTTGCAGCCGTGGGCGATGTTGGCGAACGGACCGCCGTGCACGAAGGCGGGGTTGTTCTCCAGCGTCTGCACCAGGTTCGGCATCAGCGCGTCCTTGAGCAGCACGGTCATCGCACCGGCCGCCTCGAGCGCGGCGGCGGTGACCTGCTTGCGCTCGCGGGTCTGGCCGACGACGATGTTGCCCATCCGCCGCTCGAGATCCTCAAGGTCCTTGGACAGGCAGAGGATCGCCATGATCTCGGAGGCGACGGTGATGTCGAAGCCGGCCTCGCGCGGGAAGCCGTTGCTGACGCCGCCGAGCGAGGCGACGATCTGGCGCAGCGCCCGGTCGTTCATGTCGAGCACGCGGCGCCAGTTGATGCGGCGCACGTCGATGTCGAGCGCGTTGCCCCAGTAGACGTGGTTGTCGATCAGCGCCGCGAGCAGATTGTTCGCCGAGGTGATGGCGTGGAAGTCGCCGGTAAAGTGGAGGTTGATGTCCTCCATCGGCACCACCTGGGAGTAGCCGCCGCCGGCCGCGCCGCCCTTCATGCCGAAGCACGGCCCGAGCGAGGGCTCGCGCAGGCAGATCATCGCCTTCTTGCCGATGCGGTTCAGGCCGTCGCCGAGGCCGACCGTGGTCGTCGACTTGCCTTCGCCCGCCGGGGTCGGCGTCATCGCCGTGACGAGGATCAGCTTGCCCGTCGGGCCCTTCGACCGCTCCTTGATGTGGTCGAGCGAGATCTTCGCCTTGTAGCGGCCATACGGGTGGACGTCCTCGCCCGGGATGCCGAGCTTGTCCGCGATCTCGCCGATCGGCCGCATCTTGGCCTCGCGGGCGATCTCGATATTGCTCTTCATTCGGCTCACTCCCCCTTCCGTTTTGGTTGGCGGCGGGCGCATGACGCCACCGCTCCCCCGAAGCTCACGGCGAAGGCGGAGACGCAAGACCCCTTCGGCGCCCGGCGGACCCCGCAGGCGCGGCCGGGACCGACCCCTCCCCTCCCGTGACGAACGGGCGGGGCGAACCTAGCAGAGAGCCGGCAGGCTCACGAGGGCTTCTCCGCCACATTCCTGCCGGTGCCGGCGTGCTAGAAAGACGGAACAGGAGAAATGCGCATGCGCACGGGATTGGCGGCGACCATCGCCGCGCTGGCGATCATGGTCGGAGCCTCGCTGCTCGGACTCGCCGAGCTGCCGGCGGACGCCCATGTCGCCGTCCGCTGGTCGCTTTCGGGCGCGGTGAGCCGCTTCGGCACGCGCACCGAGGCGCTGCTTGCGATACCGCTCGCGGCGACGGTGCTCGCCGCGCTGCTCGCCCTCGCCCCGCGCCTGGGCTCGCGCGAGGCCGGCCGGGCCGCCGCGCTGCGCTACCTTCCGGCCTGGATCGCGGCGATGGCGATCCTCGCCGCCCTCCACGCCTTCACCATCGGCTTCGCGCTCGGCGAAGGCTTCGCCCGCAGCGCGCTCGTCGCCGTCATCGCCGCGCTCATCGTGGGCGCGTCGGCGCTCGCCGCCTCCGGCCGCCTCGCCGCGGGCAGACGCGGCCCGGCCTCTTGAATCGGGCGGGATGCCGCACCATCTGGGGAATACACCAGACAGCGGCAGGACGGCCGGCCCCGCTTGCGCCTTCGGCGCATCGGCCCGGCCGGCACGAGAACGGATGTACTTCCGCGCCGGATGAGGGCTGAGCCCGCCGTCCCAGGCTGTCTTGGTGGACCCTCGGGTTTCCTGAGACAGCCCAGGCCCGTTGCAGTCGGCCCGCTTGCGCCTTGTGGCGCGAGTGGCCGGCTCCGGAGCCTGGGCAATCTTTTCTCTACCACCGCGCGAGCGGCAGGGCCTCGGCGCGCCGACGGCAGTCGCCTTGCTTCCCAGTCCGTGATACTGCGGCGGCCATGAGCACAATTCCCGAACTTCAGGCCCTTTCCTCCCGCCTCAAGGACGCGCAGCGCCGCATCCTCGACCAGGCCGCCGAGGCCAGCGCCATGCCCGCCGACGGCACCCTCCGCAAGCTCGCCGACCTCGAAGGCGCCATCAACGCCGTCGATCTCCTCATCGAGGAACGCAGCGGCCGCTGAGCGGGCTTCTCCAAGCGACCCTGCGAAGCCTTGACCGGCCCGATAGCCTCAATCGGGTTTCCGCGCGTCTACGCCTGACGAGACGCCGGGCGGACGAACCGGACGCCGGAATGCGTCCCTATGCTACGATTGCGGGTGCTCCTCGGCGGAGCGGTCGCGGAAAACGCGCGTCCCCTCATTGAACTCACCTCGCGCCCGCCTACGTGAGGAACGCACCATCCCACCCGGGCAGGCCATGGTCCCGCTCTCCGTCCTCGACCTCGCGCCGATCACCGAAGGCGGCACAGCGGCGGAGGCGCTCGCGCGCTCGGTCGACCTCGCCCGCCATGCCGAGGCCCTCGGCTACCGCCGCTTCTGGCTGGCCGAGCACCACAACATGCCGGGCATCGCCAGCGCCGCGACGAGCATCGTGATCGGCCACGTCGCGGCGAACACGAAGACAATCCGCGTCGGCGCCGGCGGCATCATGCTGCCGAACCATTCCCCGCTCGTCGTCGCCGAGCAGTTCGGCACGCTCGCCACCCTGTTCCCCGGCCGCATCGATCTCGGCCTCGGCCGCGCACCCGGCACCGACCCGCTGACGGCGCAGGCGCTGCGCCGCGCGCGCACCGGCGACGTCGACAGCTTCCCCGACGACGTCGTCGAGCTGCTCGGCTATTTCCGGCCCGCCGAGCCCGGCCAGCGCGTGCGCGCCGTGCCCGGGGCGGGCGTCGACGTGCCCGTGTACATCCTGGGATCGAGCCTTTACGGCGCGCAGCTCGCGGCAGCCCTCGGCCTGCCCTACGCCTTCGCCTCCCATTTCGCCCCGGCGCTGCTGATGACGGCGGCGGAGCTCTATCGCAAGCTGTTCCGCCCCTCCGAATATCTCGACAAGCCGTACTTCATCGCCGCTGCGAACATCTTCGCAGCGGACACCGAAGACGAGGCGCGGCTGCTGATGAGCTCGATGGCGCAGTCCTTCGTCAACCTGCGCCGCGGCCGGCCCGGGCCGCTGCCCCCGCCGCGCGCCGACGTCTTCGCCGAGCTGACCGAAGGCGAGCGGGCGATGCTCGACTCCGCCCTTGCCTGCTCCTTCGCCGGCGCGCCGGAGACGGTGCGGGAGGGCCTTCAGCGCTTCGCCGCCGAGACCGGCGCGGACGAACTCATCCTGGCGTGCCAGATGTTCGACCCCGCCGCGCGGCTCAAGAGCTATGCGCTGGCGATTGGGTGCGCTGCACAATACGAATTGACATGAACTGACAGTTTCCCCATCGATGGGGTTTCGGACGCCCTGGCGTCCCGACAGTTCAGACACACGTCGCCGTCGCGACGCCCGGAGGCCGGCATGGCAGTCCTTCTCTACCGGCTCGGCCGGTTCTCCTTCCGCAACCGCTGGCTCGTCGCCGCGATCTGGGTGGCGCTGCTGATCCTCGCCGGCGTCGGCGCGCGAACGCTCTCCGGCCAGACCACCGAGGCCTTCTCCATTCCGGGGATGCCGGCCGTGGAGGCCTTCGAGCGCATCGGCGAGGCCTTCCCGCAGGCCGGCATCAGCGGCGCCCAGGCGCGCGTGGTGTTCGCCGCCCCCGAGGGGGAGACGCTCGCGACCCCCGAGAACCAGGCGGCCATCGCCGAAGCGGTGGCCGAGCTCGCCGCCATCCCCCAGGTCGTCGGCGCCACCGACCCGTTCACGGCGATGACGGTCTCGCCCGACCTCCGCGTCGCCTATGCGCAGGTCCAGTTCGCGGTGCAGACCGGCGACATCGAGGAGGCCAATCGCGAGGCGATGTTCGAGGCGGTCGACCATGCCCGCGCTTCCGGCCTCACGGCCGAGGTGGGCGGCGACGCCGTCGCGGCCATCGTCGAGCAGGGCGCGCAGGAAATGGTGGGCGTCGTCGTCGCCGCCATCGTGCTCGTCTTCACCTTCGGCTCGCTGGTTGCCGCCGGCCTGCCGCTGCTCAACGCCCTCGTCGGGGTGGGCATCGGCATTTCCGGGGTGACGATCGCCACCGGCTTCGTCGAGCTGTCCTCGACCGCGAGCATCCTCGCCTCAATGCTCGGCATCGCCGTGACCATCGACTACGCGCTGTTCATCGTCTTCCGTTACCGCAACGAGCTCTCGATCGGCCGCGCGCCTGAGGAGGCGGCCGGGCGGGCCGTCGGGACGGCCGGCAGCGCTGTCGTGTTCGCCGGCGCGACAGTCGTCGTCGCGCTCGCCGCGCTCGGCGTCGTTCGCATCCCCTTCCTCACCGCGATGGGCCTCGCCGCCGCCTTCACCGTGGCGCTCGCGGTCGTCGTCGCCCTCACCCTGCTGCCGGCGCTGCTCGGCTTCGTCGGCCGCCGCGCCCTGCCCCGGCGCGAGCGCCGTGCCGGAACGGCAGCGCCTGCCGGGACTGCGCCCGCTGCAACCGCCCCGGCCCGCGTCACGCTCGGCGAGCGCTGGGCGCGCTTCGTCACGCGCAACCGCGTCGCGGTGCTGCTGGTCGCGATCCTCGGCCTCGGCGTGGTCGCGATCCCCGTCACCGACCTGCGCCTCGGCCTGCCCGGCGACGAGGTGGCCTCGCCGACGACGACGCAGCGCCGCGCCTACGACCTCCTCGCCTCGGGCTTCGGGGCCGGCTTCAACGGGCCGCTCGTCGTGCTCGCCGATGTCGGCGGCACGCCCGACCCGCAGGCGGCCGCCGGCGCGGCGGCGATGCGGCTGCAGGGCTTCCCCGACGTGGTATTCGTCACCCCGCCGCAGGTGAACGCGGCCGGCGACACCGCCCTTTTCACCATCATCCCTGCGAGCGGGCCGAGCGACGAGGCGACGGTCGACCTCGTCCACGCCATCCGCGACGCCACGCCTCAGATCGCGGCGGACACGGGCGTCACGCTCAGCGTCACCGGGCAGACGGCGATCGTGATCGACGTGTCGCAGCGGCTCGCCGACGCCCTGCCGCCCTATCTGATCGTCGTCGTCGGCATCGCGCTGATCCTGCTCGCGCTGGTGTTCCGCTCGGTGCTGGTGCCGATCAAGGCGACGCTCGGCTTCCTGCTGACGATCGGCGCCACGTTCGGCGCGGTCGTCGCGGTGTTCCAATGGGGCTGGCTGGGCTGGCTGTTCGGCGTCGATACCACCGCGCCGATCATGAGCCTGCTGCCGATCCTGATGATCGGCATCGTGTTCGGCCTCGCCATGGACTACCAGGTCTTCCTGGTCAGCCGGATGCGCGAGGAATTCGTGCACGGCGCCGCGCCGACCCCGGCGGTGGTGACCGGCTTCGCCCACGGCGCGCGCGTGGTCACGGCCGCCGCGATCATCATGATCTCGGTGTTCGCGGGCTTCGTGCTCGGGGGCGAGCTGATGATCAAGGAGATCGGCTTCGCCATGGCATTCGGCGTGTTCGTCGACGCCTTCATCGTGCGGATGACGATCGTGCCCGCGGTGATGTCGCTGCTCGGTCGCTCGGCCTGGTGGATCCCGCGCTGGCTCGACCGGGTGCTGCCGAATGTCGACGTCGAGGGCGAGCGGCTGCGGCGGCTCGCCCCGGGGACCGCGCCGGCGCCCTCGCCCGCGGAATAGGCGGTGGCGAAGGACTTTCCGCGTCTTCCCGACCGCATCTTCATGCGGCAGGTGATCCTGCCGCGGCTGGCGGCGCGGGCGCCCGCCCGCGTCGTCAGCTTCGGCTGCCGGCCCTATTCCCTTGACATCCATGAGGACCTCGACGCCGCGGGCATCGAGGTCTGGACCGCCGACATCGACCCGGCCGCCGCCGAATGGGGCATGCCGGGCCGGCATCTCACGGGCGACGCGAGCCGGCTCGAGACCCTCCCGGGCCTGCCGCCGGTGGATGCGATCATCTGCAACGGCGTGCTCGGCTGGGGGGTGGACGCGGAGGACGACGTGCGCCGCGCCCTCCGCGGCTTCCACGCTGCCCTGTCTCCAAGCGGCCTGCTGATCCTCGGCTGGAACACCGACACGCTGCCCGACCCGGCGAACCTGCCGGAATGGAAGCTGTTCGCGCCGGCCTTCGCCTTCCACGATCCAGCCAGGGTGACGTTCGAGAGCGTCACCCATGTCTACGATTTCCTGGAACGGCCCTGAGCCGGGGCTCGCCCCGGCGGCTTACCTAATCCAGCCGGGCAGACGGGAATCCAGGGACGACGAACAATCCCCATCCTCCGCTCGTCCCCGCGCAGGCCGAGACCCGGCCCCCCGGGTCTCGGACCCAGCTGGATTCCCGCGTGCGCGGGAATGAGCAGAGTTCTGGGTCTGTGATCTATCCCGGCCCGGGTTCCGGCGTCGCATCGGGCGGCACGAAGCCTCCTTCCGGAGCCGTTCCGGCAGCGGGGAGTGCCGTATCCGCCGGGGCGGTGTCGGCCTCCCCGGCCAGCAGTCCGGCCGACTCCGCCTCGGCCAGCACCTGGTCGAGCCAGGAATCGTTCAGCCCGGCGTCCTTCGCGAGCTCGTTGAGCCGCGCGGCCTGCGTGAAATCCTGCACCACGCCACGACCGGTGGCGTAGAGCCGGGCCAGCCGGTTCCACGCCACGGGGTTGCCCGCCCGCGCGGCTTGCGAGAACCAGGCGGCGGCGATCGCCTCGTCGGCGGTGACGCCGGTGCCGTTGAACACCATGATCGCGTATTCGACCTGGGCGGCGATGTTGCCCTGGTCGGCGGCGCGGCCCATCCAGCGCGCCGCCTCGACGTCGTCCTGCGCCACGCCGACGCCGTCGCGATACATGGCGGCGAGCGCGTAGCTCGCGTCGGCGTCTCCGGCCTCCGCGGCGGCGCGGAAATTCTCCGCAGCGCGGGGCAGGTCCTGCGCGACGCCGTCGCCGGCGAGATAGAGCAGGCCCAGCCCGTAGCCGGCCCGGGTCGCGCCCGCGTCGAGCGCGGCCTGGAGCAGCGCGGCGCTGCGGGCGCGGTCCTGCTCCACCCCGGCGCCATTGGCATAGAGCGTCGCGAGCTCGATCATCGCCCCGACATCCCCGCGGTCCGAAGCGAGCTGGTACCAGGTCGCGGCGGTCGCGTAATCCTGCTGGATGCCGAGCCCGTTGGCGTAGAGATAGCCGAGCAGCGCGCAAGCGGCGGCGCTGCCTTCCTGCGCGGCGGCGAGCGCGCGCGTCAGCGCGGTGAGGTAGAAGCCCTGCTGGAAGGCGCCATAGGCGCGGTCCGCCGCCGAGGGCCCGCCGGGGGGACTCGTGGCGGCGGCGCCGTTCGCCGGGGGCACCGCGGGAGTCACGGGCGACGCGGCGGCGGCCTCCCCCGCAGGGGCGGCTTCGGGTGCCGGCGCCTGCGTCGGCGCGGCATCGGCCGGAGCCGGTGCCCCGGCGGCCTCGTCGGCTGGCGGCGCCGGGGGCGGGATTTCCGCGGGCGGGGTGCCGTTGAGGAGCGCGCCGACCGCCGCATCGGCCGGCGTCGCGCCCATGATGGCCGCGAGCAGGATCGCGGCGGCGGCCGGACGCCTCATGCCGGCTCCTCCGCCGCCAGTTCGTCGAGGATGGCGTTTGCCGCCGCGATGGCAGCGGCGGGCCCCTCCGGATGGTCCCACACCGCGGCGCGCAACCCCACGAACTCGGCGCCCGTCCCCGCAGCCTCGCGCACGCTGGCGACGTCCGAGCCGGCAAGCACGACGCAGGGCGGCTGGAACAGCTCCGCCCACCAGCGCCCAAGGTCGAGAGACTTCGGATGCGCCCCGGGGTCCTCGGGCCGGTCGAGCAGGCCGAACAGCAGATAGTCCGCGCCGGCCTCGCCGATCGCCATCGCCTCGTCGCGCGTCCTGATCGCCCCGGCGCCGACGATCTGCCGCGGCTGGAAGCGCCCCGCGGCTTCCGCGACCGCTTCCGGGCCGCCCTCGACATGGATGCCGTCCGCCCCCGAGCGGCCGACGACGCGGCTGTCCTGGGCGACGAGCGCGGCGACACCCCAGGCCTGCGCGACGGGCACCAGCTCCTCGGCCGTGCGCTGCAGGATCGCGAGATCGGTTTCGCTGGTGCGGATCAGCAGCGAGGAGACATCGCCCGCCGCCAGCGCGGCGTCGAGCCGTGCGGCGAAGTCGGGACCGATGATGTCAGGCGTGACGAGGAACAGGCGGGCGCGGGGCACCTTCCGGCACTCCTCGGCAATGGGTCGGTCACGAGCGTTCGCGTTCGATTACGGCGAAACGGCGACGCCGCGCAACCGTCTCGGCGCGGCGCCGGCATCGCAAAAGCCTCCCTTCGGTTCGGGTCTGCGGGCTGTCGGACAATGCAAGGCTTGAGGAAGGTTGGGTGGCGCGTCGCGGCCCGGTTCGGCCGAGAGCGCTCGAAAAGCCGTCCGCAGGTCGCGACGCGGCCCGGGTTCAGTGCAGAAGCGGCTCGGACTTGAGACGCATGATCTCGTCCTTGAGCTGCAGCTTGCGCCGTTTCAGCTCGGCGAGCCTGACCGAGTCCGTACTCGGATGGTTGAGCGAACTCTGAATCTCCCGTTCGAGATCGGCGTGACGACGTTCCAGCTCCATGATGTGCGACTGAACCGACATTCAGGGCTCCTTTCGTCAATTGACCGGAAGCTGCGCCCCGAGGGCGCCAAGTCGAAAGAGGCGGGAGGAGGGAATGTTCCCAAGGTGTCGAGGAAGTCCGCCGCGCGGAAACGCTGGGTTTTCCAAAGAGCGCAACTATCTACCTTTACGCGAAGCATGCCGCATCGCGCTCTCCTGGCCTCGCCGCTCTGCCGACGCGCCCGGATCTTCAATCCGCGCCCGCCGACCTTCATAAGGTGGCGCCGCGCCCTGTTCATGTCCAGGGGCAAAACGCCCGCACGGTTAGGGGGGCGGGTTCCTGCGCTCTCACGCAACGGTGATCCGTGCTATGGTGCGCCCGATCGTGCGGCGGAGGCCGGTCGAAGCCTGCCGCGCGCGGTCTTGCATGCCGGAACGGCGACGCCGGGCGCCTTTCGGCCTTGGCGTTGTCGGCGGGGGACGGCGCGTCCGGCGCCGGATTCATCGGGTGCGGTGGATGACAGAGGTCGAAGACGAGGATGCCGGCGACAAGCAGATCCGCATCGAGCTGGGAAAGCTGCGCCAGGAGCACCGGGACCTCGACGCCGCCATTCAGGCGCTGGAGTTGACGGGCAATGCGGACAGTCTCCAGGTGCAGCGGCTGAAAAAGCGCAAACTCGCGCTGAAGGACCGGATCGGGTTCTTGGAAGATCAGGTCGTCCCCGACATCATCGCCTGATACACCCGGCCTGCCCTCTCCGCTCTTCGCCAGGACGCCACCATGCCTGCCGCGCCTCCCGTCGCCATCATCATGGGCAGCCAGTCGGACTGGCCGACCATGCGCCACGCCGCCGAGACGCTCGACGCGCTCGGGGTCGGCTACGACGCGCGGATCGTTTCCGCCCACCGCACGCCCGAGCGGCTCTATGCCTTCGCGCGCGGCGCCAAGGCGGAAGGCTTCCGCGTCGTCATTGCGGGAGCCGGCGGCGCCGCGCACCTGCCCGGCATGACCGCGGCGATGACGCCCCTGCCGGTGTTCGGCGTGCCCGTCGAATCCCGCGCCCTCAGGGGCGAGGACAGCCTGCTCTCGATCGTTCAGATGCCCGCGGGCATTCCCGTGGGGACGCTCGCCATCGGCCGCTCCGGCGCCGTGAACGCGGCCCTTCTCGCCGCCGCGGTGCTCGCCCTCGCCGACGGCGCGCTCGCCGAGCGGCTCGACGCCTGGCGGCGCGCGCAGAGCGAGAGCGTGGCCGAGCGCCCCGTGGATACTCCCGCCGACCATGGCTGATACCCTCTCCTCCCCGATCGCCCCGGGCGCCGTCGTCGGCATTCTCGGCGGCGGCCAGCTCGGCCGCATGCTCGCCCTCGCCGCCGCCCGGCTCGGCCTGTCCTGCCACATCTACGATCCCGATCCGGACGCCACGGCGGCGCGTGTCGCGGCCGCGCATACCTGCCGGCGCTATGACGACGAGACCGCGCTCGAGGCGTTCGCGCGCGCCGTCGAAATCGTCACCTACGAGTTCGAGAACGTGCCCGCCGCCACGGCCGAGTTCCTCGCCGCACTGGTGCCGCTGCGCCCCGGCGCGCGCGCCTTGCGCATCGCGCAGGACCGGCTCGCCGAGAAGCGGTTCGTGGCCGGCCTCGGCATTCCGGTCGCCCCGTTCGCGCCGATCGACGGGCCGGCCGACATCGAGCGCGCCTGCGCCGCCACAGGGCTGCCGGGCGTGCTGAAGACGCGGCGCTTCGGCTATGACGGCAAGGGCCAGGAAGTGGTGCGCGCGCCCGAGGAGCTCGCCGACGCGGTGCGCCGGCTCGGCGGGCGCGACCTCATCCTCGAAGGCTTCGTGCCGTTCGCGCTGGAGTGCTCGGTGATCGTCGGACGGGGGACCGGCGGCGAGGTCCGCGCCTATGATCCGGCCGAGAACCTGCACGAAGGCGGCATCCTGCGCCGCAGCACGGTGCCGGCGCGCATCGCGAACGAGACGGCGGAGGCCGCGCGCGCCCTCGCCGGGCGCATCGCCGACGCGCTCGACTATGTGGGCGTGCTCGGCGTCGAGCTGTTCGTGGTGCGCGAGGTGGGGCGCGATTGGCTCGTCGTCAACGAGATCGCGCCGCGGGTGCACAATTCCGGGCATTGGACCGAGGACGCCTGCGTGACCTCGCAGTTCGAGCAACACATCCGCGCCGTCGCAGGCTGGCCGCTCGGCAGCCCGGAGCGGCTCGGCGACGCCGTCATGGAGAACTTGATCGGCGCCGAGGCGGAGCGCTGGGGCGCGATCCTTGCCGATCCGGACGCGCGGCTGCACCTGTACGGCAAGCGCGAGGCGAGGCCCGGGCGCAAGATGGGCCACGTGAACCGGCTTATCCGGCAGCGCTGAGCGGCCCCGTAGCGCGCCCCCCCTGCGGTGGACAGCCCCTTCCTTTTTTGCTAGCACACCGCAACTTCGGGCGACGTTCTCGCAAGGGAGCGCCGCCGTCGCTGTTTCCGGCCGCGCCCTCGACTTCCGTCGGACGGTGCGGTGCCTCTTTCAACACGGGATAGACCGCGTGCAGGTACTCGTCCGCGACAACAACGTCGACCAGGCCCTCAAGGCGCTGAAGAAGAAGATGCAGCGCGAAGGCATCTTCCGCGAGATGAAGCTCCGGGGCCATTACGAGAAGCCTTCGGAGAAGAAGGCGCGCGAGAAGGCCGAGGCCGTCCGCCGCGCCCGCAAGCTTGCCCGCAAGCGCGCGCAGCGCGAGGGTCTGATCGCGGCGAAGCCGCGGCCGGCGCGCTGAAGTCGCCCGCGGCAGCCCCGTGCTGCCGTCCCACTGATGCTTCGGAAGAGGGCGGACGAGGGATCGTTCCGCCCTTGAAGTCGTTCCACGAGCCATTGTGCTCCCGGTCAAGACTGTGTGGTTCGGCCCCGCGGCGGGGCCGCCCCGTGCGACGCCGGACGCGAGGGCCCGACATCCGGAAGGAGGCCAGTCGATGCTGCTGACGAGGACGCACGGAGTTCGCCGGGGTGGCCCGGCCGCATCGGTCATCGCCCTGGCGCTGCTGCTGCCCGCCTGCGCCGGGCTGCCCGGGCGCGCGCCCGAACCGGAGCCGGCGCCCGCGGCCCCCTCCTCCCCGGCCGGGTCCGAGACGAACATCGCCTCGCTGAGCGCGGTGATCGCGCAGCGCCCGACCGACCCCGCAGCCTACAATGTCCGCGGCACCGCCTATAGCGCCGCCAACCGGCCGACCGAGGCGATCGCCGACTTCACCCGCGCGGTCGAGCTGAACCCGAATTTCTACCAGGCCTACGCCAACCGGGCGATCGTCTATCGCACGGTCGGCAACTTCGCGCTGGCCGTTGCCGACTACAGCCGGGCGATCCAGATCAATCCGCAGTACACCAGCGCCTATGTCGGCCGGGGCACCATCTATCGCCAGCAGGGTCAGATCACCCTCGCCCTCTCCGATTTCGACGCCGCGGCCCGCCTCAACACGTCCGATCCGCGCGGCTACTACAACCGCGCCCTGATCTATCAGACGCAGGGCGACCACCAGCGCGCCATTCTCGATTTCAGCATCGCCGTGGCGCTCGACCCCACCGCCGGCGAGACCTTCAACGCGCGCGGGGCGAGCTATCTGGCGCTCGGCGACTACCAGCACGCGCTCGACGATTTCGCCGACGCGGTGCGCGTCGACGAGAGCTCGGCCGTGTTCTGGGCCAATCTCGGCATCGCCCAGCTACGCCTGGGGGACGTGGTGACCGCGCAGCGCTCGCTCGCCTACGCCGCCTCGCTCGATCCCACCTATGCGCCGGCGCAGACGGCGCTCGCCGAGGTCAATGCCCGCATGGGCGCCGGCGGGATCGCGACGACGCAGGCCGGGACCACCACGGGCGGCACTCTCGCGCCCTGAGGCGTCGCGGCAGATGCCGGCCTACTCCGTGGTATCCGCGAGCGTCATAAGCTTGCGAACGGTGTTCCAGTTCCGCACCGTGCTGGCGACGCCGATGCCCTTGTCGAACCTCACGGCCATCTTCGAGGGGCCGAACCCGTTCGGCGTGTGGAGGTAGGCGACCCTCCCGACCACCGCGAGGCGCTCGCCGTCCACGGCGGCGCTCCGGACCGCCTCGACTTTTTTCGGCTCCGGCCGTGCGGCGAGCCAGCCGGCGTGGAGAAGAGCGGGCGTGGCCACGGCATCCGGAAACGGGTTGGCGGCGATCAGGGCCGCCCATTCCGCGCGGGGAATGGCGTAGATCGCCTTGTCGAACCCGAACCGGTCGCGGCAGACCCTGGCGACGCCCGCGGCGACCCCGTCCGGTCCCAGGTCGCTGGCCAGCACCGCGTTGCCGCTGTTGATATAGGTCCGGACAGCACCGAACCCGGCGGCGGCAAGTGCCTCGCGCAAGGGCGACGTCGGGAGCTGCGTCGCCCCGCCCACGCCGCGGAAGAGGATGATATAGACCGTCACGCCGACTGACCGTCACGCCGACCTTCTGGCGAGAGGCCGCGAGGATCCAACTGTCGCGAGCGGCCCGCCAGCCTCCTGCCCAGCCGCCCCGGCCTCAGGCCAGCGCCTTGACGATGCTCTCCACCATCTTCTTGGCGTCGCCGAACAGCATCATCGTGTTCGGCTTGTAGAACAGCGCGTTGTCGATGCCGGCATAGCCCGAGCCGAGCGAGCGCTTCACGAACAGCACCGTCTTGGCCTTGTCGACCTCGAGGATCGGCATGCCGAAGATGGGCGAGGACGGATCGTCGCGCGCGGCCGGGTTGGTCACGTCGTTGGCGCCGATGACGAAGGCGACGTCGGCCTGGGCGAACTCGGAGTTGATGTCCTCGAGCTCGAACACCTCGTCATAGGGCACGTTCGCCTCGGCCAGCAGCACGTTCATGTGCCCGGGCATGCGGCCCGCCACGGGGTGGATGGCGTAGCGCACGTCCGCGCCCTCCTTCTTGAGGAGGTCGCCCATCTCGCGCAGCGCATGCTGAGCCTGCGCCACCGCCATGCCGTAGCCCGGCACGATGATGATCTTCGACGCGTTCTTCATGATGAAGGCGGCGTCCTCCGCCGAGCCCTGCTTCACCGTGCGGTCGCCGGTGTCCGCCGCCCCCGCCGCCGCTTCGCCGCCGAAGCCGCCGAGAATCACCGAGACGAAGCTGCGGTTCATCCCCTTGCACATGATGTAGCTGAGGATGGCGCCGGAGGAGCCGACAAGCGCGCCGGTGATGATGAGCGCGGTGTTGCCGAGCGTGAAGCCGATGCCGGCGGCCGCCCATCCCGAATAGGAGTTCAGCATCGACACCACGACCGGCATGTCGGCGCCCCCGATCGGCACGATCAGCAGCACGCCGAGCGCCAGCGCGATGGCGGTGATGAACCAGAACGGGATCGGGCTGCCGGTCGCGGCGAACACGATGACGAGGACGACGAGCACGAGGCCCAGCGCGCCGTTGATCCAGTGCCGGTAGGGCAGCAGGATCGGCTTGCCGCTCATGCGCCCGTCGAGCTTCAGGAAGGCGATGACCGAGCCGGTGAAGGTGATCGCGCCGATGGCGACGCCGATCGACATCTCGATCAGGCTCGGCCCGTGAATGTCCCCGGGCTCGCCGATGCCGAAGGCCTCGGGAGCGTAGAGCGCGGCCGCCGCCACCAGCACCGCGGCGAGGCCGACGAGGCTGTGGAAGGCGGCCACGAGCTGCGGCATCGCCGTCATCGGGATGCGGCGAGCGACATAGGCGCCGATGCCGCCGCCGATGGCGATGGCGATGAGGATCAGCACCCAGCCGCTGAAGCCCGGGAGCGCGACGAGCAGCGTCGTCACCACGGCGACGGCCATGCCGGCCATGCCGAGCTGGTTGCCGCGTCGCGAGGTCGCCGGGCTGGACAGCCCGCGCAGGGCGAGGATGAAGAGGATCGCGGCGACGAGATAGAGGACCGCGGCGATGTTCGCGTTCATGCCGGCGACCTCACCCCTTCTTGCGATACATCGCCAGCATGCGCTGGGTGACGAGGAAGCCGCCGAAAATGTTCACGGAGGCGAGAATGACGGCGAAGAAGCCGAGCCAGTGCGCCGCCCCGCCGCCGCTCATGCCGGTGAGGTCGACGCCGACCGCGAGCAGCGCGCCGACGATGATGACGGACGAGATGGCGTTGGTGACGCTCATCAGGGGCGTGTGCAGCGCCGGGGTCACCGACCAGACGACGTAGTAGCCGACGAAGATCGCAAGCACGAAGATCGCGAGGCGGAACACGAATGGGTCGATCACCCCGCCGGTCGCCGCGCTCACCGCCTCGGCGCTGCCGTCGAGCCGGTCGACGAAGGCGTTCGCGGCGTTCGCCGCTTCCTGCGTCTGGGCGGCGACATGGCGCGCGCCCTCGAGAATCTCGGCGTCGCTGAGCTGGGCGACGGTGCCGGCGAGGGCGGCCGGAACGTCGGCGGGCACCGCGACGGCCGCGGCGGCGGCGTCGGGCACCACCGTGCCCGGCAGGGCCGGGGGCGCGGTCGTGATCGCCGCGCCGAGGCCTCCTGGGACAGCCATGATGTGTCTCCTCAGCTCGTTGCAGGCTTGGCGAATGCGGGATGGACCACCGCGCCGTCGCGCGTCAGGGCCGTCGCTTTCACCAGCTCGTCGTTCCAGTCGATCTTCAGCGCCTTCGCGTCCTTGTCGATCAGCGTCTCGAGGAAGGCGAAGAGATTGCGCGCGTAGAGCTGCGAGGCGGTCGCGGCGACGCGGCCGGCGACGTTGGCGTAGCCGACGATGCGGACGCCGTTCGTCTCTACGATCTCGCCGGCGCGCGCACCCTCGACATTGCCCCCGCGCTCGACGGCAAGGTCGACGACGACGGAGCCCGGGCGCATGCGGGCGATCATTTCGGCGGTGACGAGGCGCGGCGCAGGCCGGCCGGGGATCAGCGCTGTGGTGATGACGATGTCCTGCTTGGCGATGTGCTCGGCGACGAGAGCGGCCTGCTTCGCCTGGTATTCGGCGCTCATCGGCTTGGCGTAGCCGGCGGCGGTCTCGGCCTGGCGGAACTCCTCGTCCTCCACGGCCACGAACTTGGCCCCGAGGCTCTGCACCTGCTCCTTCGCGGCGGGGCGCACGTCCGTCGCCGTCACCACGGCGCCGAGGCGGCGGGCGGTGGCGATCGCCTGCAGCCCGGCGACGCCGGCACCCATCACGAAGAGGCGCGCGGCCGGAACGGTGCCCGCCGCGGTCATCATCATCGGCAGCGCCC
>Ga0182738_1002400_pt1 | contig 22240 bp, 19 predicted proteins | sample eDN5th30CBELigMG_FD_128876 | JGI IMG/M metagenome (GOLD analysis project Ga0182738, IMG submission 128876) | Enriched Miracle-Growth compost microbial communities from Emeryville, California, USA - eDNA 5th pass 30_C BE-Lig MG (version 2)... ...
ATGCTGACGCTGTCGGCTTCCACCGCCGGCATGATCATGCTGATCATTGCCGGAGCCAGCCTGTTCAGCTATGCGCTGACCGCGGAAAGGCTGCCCCAGCAGATTTTCGAATTCATTTCGGGCCTGGATCTCAGCGGATGGCAGCTCACCACGGCATTGATGCTGTTCTTCCTGATGCTGGGCATGTTCCTGGAGGTGATCTCGGTCATCCTGATCACCATGCCGATCCTGATACCGCTGCTCAATGCCTCGCAGATCGACCTGACCCATTTTGCGATCCTGTTGATCCTGAACATGGAACTGGCCGTGATCACCCCGCCGATTGGGTTGAATCTGTTTGTCATCAGCGCGATCAGCAAGGTGCCGGTCATGGAAGTGTTTAAGGGTACACTTCCGTTCATCGGCGCGGTCCTAATAGTATTACTTGGCCTGATGTATCTCCCAGGGGGCTCGTGGCTGACCATAGGCTGGTAGTGAGGAGTCTCGGATGCCAATAACGGGCAAACAAACAAAGCATGCCGAAACGGATACCTCCCCGCCTGCGCCGGGCGCCGCGCTCATGGCAGGCTGGGCGCCCACCCTGCAGACCGAGGGAAGTACCAAGTACGCGGCCGTTGTCGCCGCCATTGAACGCGGCGTTGCCGACGGCGTGCTGCTTCCCGGCATGCGCCTGCCCCCCCAGCGGGATATCGCCACCTACCTGAACGTCACCATCGCGACGGTCACCAAGGCGATCAGCATTGCCATGCGCCGGGGGCTGGTGACGGCGCGGGCGGGCAGCGGGACGTTCATCGCCGCCCGGCCGGCCGAGGACGTCGCGCAGGACGGCCTGCCGGCCATCCTGGATCTTTCGCTGAATGCGCCGCCCGTCGACATCACCGCCGCGCTGCTGCAGGAAAACCTGAAAGACGTGGCCAACGCCATGAACGCGGCGAACGGGTTCGACTACCAACCCATCCCGGGCAGCGCCCAGCACCGGGAGGCGGGCCGGGACTGGTTCGCCAAGCGCGGCTACCAGGTGGATGCCGAACGTATCCTGATCACGCAAGGCGCGCACGAAGGCCTGGTGGTGTCGTTGCTGGCGCTGACGCAGCCGGGCGACACCGTGCTGTGCGAACGTCTCAATTACACCGGCTTGCGCCGCATCGGAGACCTGTTGCGCATCAAGCTGATAGGCATCGACGTGGACAGCGAGGGCATCGATGTGGACACCCTGCCCGCCCTGATAGAGCGGCACCGGGCCAAGGCCATCGTCTGCACCCCGGCCATGCATAACCCGACCTCGGTGACCATGTCCGCGCGCCGGCGCGTCGCGCTGGTCAGCACGGCGCGCACGGCGGGCGTGCCCATCGTCGAGGACGACATTTACGGGCTGTTCCTTGGCAGCGAAGCGCCGCCGCTGGCCACCCTGTGGCCGGATGGCGTGGTGGCGGTGACCAGCCTGTCCAAGACGGTAGCGCCCGGCCTGCGCCTGGGATATATCGCGGCGCCGGCGTCGCTGGTGCCGCGCCTGCGCGACGCGATGCTGATGTTGGCCTGGACCGAACCCGTGCTGCAGGCTGCCGTGGCCACCCGGCTGATCACGTCGGGCCGGGCGGACCAGTGCGTGGCGCTGCATCGCACCGAGGCGCAGCGCCGCGTCGCCCTGGCGAAAAGCATCCTCGGCGCCGCCATGCAGACGCCAGACCGCACCCCCACCTACCATGTCTGGGTCTCGACGGGCGACGTCCGCCCCGATGAGTTGGCCGCCGAACTCTATCGGCAAGGCGTGCAGGTGTCTCCGGCCTCTCATTTCTGCATTGGCGAAGAGCCTGTTCCCTATGCCGTGCGGCTGAGCCTGGGGCGCGCGTCGACCTTCCAGGTACTGGGCGAGGCGCTCAAGCGCGTCGCCGAAAGACTTTCCCTGGGCCGCTCGAGAGGGCTCGACTCGATCGTCTAGCGCTTCGCTAAAGAAGATCGGTGCCGAGCCGCCGCCAGCCTTACTGCTGTGCGGAAATCGCCGCCAGCGCCGCCTGGGCGCACTCCATGTCCTGGGTGTAATGGCCGCCGCTCAGGCCGATCGCGCCGACCACCGCGCCGTCTTCCTTGATCGGGAAGCCGCCGCCGAAGACGATGAAGCGAGGCGTGTGGACGATGCCGTGCAGCAGCGGCTTGTCTTCCTTGATGTAGTCGTGCCACATGTGCGTGGGCAGGCCGGTGGCTGACGAGGTATAGGCCTTGTCCTGCGCGATCTGCAGCGAGATCAGCGAGGCGCCGTCCATGCGCAAGAAGCCTTTCAGGTGGCCGGCCGCGTCGGTCACGGCGATGCTCATGGCCAACCCGAGCTCGCGGGCCTTGCCCGCGGCGGCCTGGATGGCGGCATTAGTGGTGGTGTCGTCGATGGTGGCGATGCGGATGCTTGGCATGCGGTGTCTCCGGAATTGTCCAAAAAATCATGAAAGGGAATTGCCGAGCCGGTGACCGTCACCGGTGGCGGCGAGAATATTGCGCGCGGTGCGGGCATCGCCCACCAGGTGGACTTCGATGCCGGCCGCACGCAAGGGTTCGACCAGCCGCTTGTCGGGCACGCGCGGAGTCGAATACGACAGGAAGGCAACGTCGTCGATCAGGCGGCGTGCGTCGGTATAGATGTTGCGAACCTCGAGCGAGCCCGATTCGAAGCTTTCGCTCCAGACGGGCTCGGCCAGGGTCATCACTTCAATGGGCAGGTGCGCGTAGCGGCGCAGAATACCCTGGCGCGCCACGACGGACACTTCCCGGGTGATGCTCTCGCGCGGCGTCACCACGACGGTTCGCTCGAACAGCTGGCCCAGCAATTCGATGCCGGCGTAGGTGCCTTCCGTGTGGTCCATGTCGTAGACAACCGCCGTGCCGGGCTGCTTCTGGGTGTGGCGCACCAGTTCCCACAGCGCCGCATGGAAGTCCGGCACCAGGCCCTCGTCGGCGATATCGCGCGGAATCCATTGGGGCGTGTACATGGTTGCGCCGGTGGCCAGCACCACGATGTCCGGATGCTTCGCGGCAATGGCCCGCGCATCGGCGTCGATACCCAGTTCGAAACGCACACCGGCGCGCTGCGCGGCGACGAACTGGTAGTCGTACACGCTGGTGATGGTTTCGCCCCCGGGCAAGAACGCCCGCAACCGGGCCTTGCCGCCGACTTCCGCCGAGCGCCCCATGACCACGACCTCGTGGCCGCGCGCGGCGGCCACCCATGCGGTTTCCAGGCCCGCCACCCCGGCCCCCACCACCACGACCCGACGGCGCTGCGCTTCGCGGCGCGGCCACCAGTCCACCTCGGCCTCGTCGGCCACCCGCGGGTTGTTGATACAAGCCAGGGGCTGGTTGTGCGTGATGATGGTGTCCCAACAGGTGTTGCAGGACACGCAGTACCGGATGTCGTTGGTCCGGCCGGCCAGCGCCTTGGGCAGCCAGGCCGGATCGGCCAGCAACGCGCGGCCCAGGCCGATCAGTTCGGACTCGCCGCGCTCGAGGATGCCTTCGGCCTCGGCCGGGTCGGTGATGCGGCCCAAGGCCATCACCGGAATGCCGTTGGCCGACGGCTTCAAATGCCGGATCAGCTCCATATAGGGCATGGTGGGGCCATGGCGGTCGGGCACGTGCATCTCGAGCGACTGGGCATGCGCGCCCTGGGCAAAACACACATAGCTGGCCTGCCCCGAGCGGGTCAGCAAGTCCGCGATGATGGCCGATTCCCGCGGACCGATGCCGCCGGCCACGCCATCGTCGCCCGGCAGTTTCAGTCCGATGATGAAATCTCCGCCACACTCGGCCCGGATGGCCTCGACCAGCTCGGCGACGAAGCGGGTGCGGCCTTCCCAGTCTCCGCCGTACTGGTCGTCGCGGATATTGGCCCACGGGGACAAGAACTGGTGAAACAGATGGCCGTGCGCCGACGAGAGTTCCACGCCGCTGAAGCCGCACTGCCGCAGCCGCCGGGACGACTGCGCGAATTCCTCGATCAGCCCGCGGATCTCGTCGGCGCTCAACACGTAAGGCATCGACCAGCTCAGATCGTCGGGCAAGGGCGAGGGCCCGATGGCGCTGAAGGTTCGCCCGGCTTCGTGGCGCGCGCGCCCGCCGTCCTGGATCTGGCCAACCAGGCGGCTGTCGTGGGTTTCCACGGCTGCGGCCCAGCGCTTGAAGTCGTCCAGTTGCGCGTCGTCGTAGACGCGCGGACGGCTCCAGGCCACCTGGTGGCGGGCCATCGAGAGCGGTTCCGTCACGACCATCGACGCGCCGCCCTGGGCCCGATTGGCGTAATAGCGAATCAGGCGTTCGGTGGCACGGCCTTCCTTGGCCATATACGTGCTCATCGAGGTGTGCACCACCCGATTGCGCAAGCGTAGTCCCGACAGGACAATCGGAGCAAGCAACGCTGAATCGTTATTGGTCTGCATAGTCATTCCGTGTGCGGCCCGCGGGCGCCCGGTGCCGGCTCCGCCCGCGGCCTTGCGGCCTCATTGCTTGAGCCGGCCGGTCTTCTTGTAGAACTCGCGTTCCATGGCGGCCAGCTCGTCCAGATGCTTCTTGATCTTCTCCGGCGAGTCCAGCGACAAGTCAACCACGGTGCCCAGCTTGCGGAATTCTTCCTGAAGCTCGGGATCGCGCACCGCCGCATTGAAGCCCGCGGTCAGGTAGGCGCGCCGGTCGGGCGCGACGCCGGCCGGAACGGCGACCCAGCGAGTAGCGCCCCACACCACGTCATTGCGGCCCAGCGATTCGTTGATGGTGGGCGTGTCCTTCATGAAAGGCGAACGCTGGGCGCTGGACACCCCCACGGGCTTGAGCTTGCCCGCTTCCAGGAAGCTGCGGATCTCGCCGTAGAAGCCCAGCGCGATGTCGACGTTGCCGCCCAGCAGCGCGGTGACCGAAGGCGCGCCACCCTGGAACGGGACTTTCAGGAACTTGGCCCCGGACACTTGCTCGACCTGCTCCACCATGTACTCGAACATGGTGCCGGGCAGCATGCTGATGCGCACGGTGCCGGGCTTGTCCTTGGCCAACTGCACCAGATCCTTGAAGCTCTTGTCGCGATAGGGGCCGTCGGCCGAGACGACCAGGTTGATGCCCTCGTAGTTCAGGAAGGCAATGGGCTCGAGCTTGTTGAAGTCCCAGCGGCCGTGGGCCCGCAGCATCGAGTCGGCGAAGATCAGGTTGGCGATTACGGCCACCGTATAGCCGTCGTTGGGCGCCTGGTTCGCCAGATAGGTGTGCCCCACCAGGCCGGCCCCGCCGGTGCGGTTGTTGACGATCGCCTGCGCGCCGGTCCATTTCTCGAAGTACTTCGCGGCCAGGCGGGCGTTGATGTCCATGCCTCCGCCCGCGGGGTATACCACGTTGACCTCGATGGGTTCGGTGGGAAAGTCCTTGGGCTTGAGGCTTTCGATGCGCGCTCGCGCATCGTCCGCGGCCTGGGCCGCAAGGGGCAGCGCCGCGCACAGGGCAGTCGCAAACGCGGCAATCATTCTTTTCATGACATGTCTCCTTGGTTTGTACTTTTGAAGAGCGTTTTTCTCATCCTGCCGGCCACGATGATCAGCACCAGCAACAACGAACACGCCAGCAGCGCTGCTGTCAGCGGCCGGCTCAGGAATATCCCGAACCCGTCCGGCGACATCACCAGCGACTGCCGCAACGACTGCTCCAGCAATGGCGCCAACACCAGCGCCAGCACGAACGGCGACATCTCGTAGCGGAACTTGCGCAGCACGTAGCCGAACACGCCGAAACCGAGCATCACCCAGAGGTCGAAGAAATTCTTGTTGGTGGAATACGTGCCCACGACGGCCAGCAGCAGGATCACCGGGAACAGGATGGCGTAGGGCACGCGCAGCAGCTGCACCCACAGCCCGATCATCGGCAGATTCAGGATCAGCAGAATGACATTGCCGACATACATGCTGGCGATCACGCCCCAGAACACGTCGGCATGCTGAGTGATCATCGTGGGTCCCGGCTGCACGCCCTGGATGATCAGCGCGCCCATCAGCAGGGCGGTGACGGCATTGCCCGGCAGGCCCAAGGTCAGCAGCGGGATCATGCCGCTGGACACCGCCGAATTGTTGGCGGACTCGGGGCCGGCCACACCCTCGATGGCGCCTTTGCCGAAGCGCGAGGGGTCGCGGGCCATGCGGCGTTCCAGGGCATAAGACATGAAGGACGCGGTCACCGGCCCGCCGCCTGGCACCACGCCCAGCAGGAAGCCCAGCCCCGACCCGCGCACGATGGGTTTCCAGGAAACGGCCCAGTCCTTGCGGGTGGGCAACAGGTTGCGAATGCCGCCCTGCACGATCTCGTTCCTGGCCAGCTGCTCGACGTTGAAGAGGATCTCCGAAATGCCGTAGAGCCCGATCACGACCGCCACCAGGTCGATCCCGCCCGCCAGCTCGGGCAGGTCGAACGTCAGCCGCTCCATGCCATTGACGGTGTCCAACCCCACCGCGCCGAAGGCAAAGCCCAGGGCAATCATGATGACGCCTTTCAGGGCCGAGCCCTGGATCATCATGATGGTGCACACCAGGCCCAGCACCATGAGCGCACAGTATTCCGGCGGACCGAAGCGCAGCGCCACATCGGCCAGCATGGGCGAGAAGAAAGTGAGCGCCACCAGGCTGAGCGAACCCGCCACGAACGACCCGATGGCCGCCATGCCGAGCGCCGCGCCGGCCCTGCCCTGGCGGGCCATCTGGTAGCCATCCAGGCAAGTGACCACCGAGGCGGCCTCGCCGGGAATGTTGACCAGGATGGAAGTCGTGGAGCCGCCATACATGGCGCCGTAGAACATGGCCGCCAGCATGGCGATGGAAGCGACCGGCGTCAGGGTGAACGTCACCGGCATCAGCAACGATAGCGCCGCCAGCGGCCCGATGCCCGGCAACACGCCGATGAGCGTGCCGATGACGCTGCCGATCAGGCAGTAGTACAGGTTCTCGGGCGACAGGATGACGCCCAGGCCCGCCAGCAATCCGTCAAGGGCTTCCATGCTAGAACCCCAGCGGGCCGCGCGGCATCGGCATGCCCAGCAACTTGCCGAACAGCAAGTGCACGGCCGCGGTGGCGACGACGGCCACCGTGGCCGCGTACCACCAGCTGCGTTTCTCGACCTGCCGCAGCAGGAACGGCATCATGGCCAGCGACGCGACGATGAACCCCGCATACCGGACCAGCAGGATCAGCGCGACCATGCCCGCCAGCAGCGCCAGCACGCGGCGCGACGCGCCGGCCTGGTCCCAGAACGGCGGGTCGTCGTCGACCGGCCGACGCCGGCGCGCGCCCAGCAGCTGGACGATACCGCCCGCCAGGATGAGCGCGCCGGCGATCAGGGGAAAGAACCCCGAGTCGGGCCCCGATGGCCCCCACACGCCCAGGCGTTGGGCATAGAAACACAGGATCGAGCCGACGGCGACCCATGCGATGTCGACCCACGGTTCCAGCCGCGATAGCGCGGCGCCCCGCCCGGAAGTCGAGGCGGTGCCAGCCGTATCGGGCGCATCGATAGGCGGCGCCTTGCCATCCGGAAGCGCGCAAGGTTGATTGGTAGTCATCTTGTCTCCTCTGTTTTTTCTTCGCACGGCGGTATCGCCTGGCCGCCTGGGCGCACGTATCGCTCGAGTCTCAAGCAAACTTTATGCCAGCTCTGCCCCGGACCGTAAGCTCATGAATTCGCGCGCCTTTATTTTTGAAGAGACAACTTTCATGTTTCATGCGACATCACTGAAACGCAACTACGTGTCGCTGAAACACCGCATCAGACGGTAGCGACCGGCGTAAGCGGCGAACCCACGCTGCCCGGCAACCTCAAGGGCGGCGCGGTCAGGAAGAAGCTCGAGCGCCCCCTGGCATGCAGCCATGCCGCCAGGTCTCTCAGGAACCACAGTTCGCCTAGATGGATACCCAGCTTGAACAGGCAGTGCGCATGCAATGGCAGCAACGCGCGGGCGCCGGGCTGGGTTCGCGGCGCGGGCAGGAACTCGACGGCGGTATTGTCGGCGGCAATAGCCGCTATACCCGAGTCGTCGATCCATTGCTGCAGTTTTTCGTCGCCGCCATCCAACCCCGTTCCCACGGATCGCAGTTTCTTGACATCGGGACGCTTGTTCATGCTTAGCAGCAGGTCGTCGAAGCCCGTATAGATGCACAGGATGTCGCCCTTGCGAACATCGACTTTCTGCTTCTCGATAACGCGCATCAGCGCGTCATACCCCACGGCCACACGATCCAGTCCGTATTCCGCGTGCAGATTGACCATCGTGCCGCGTCCCTGTACAGCGGCTTCGGCCAGATTCTCGATGCCCAGGGCCCGGGCGCGCGGTTCGTCGCTGCCCTCTTGCGGCCCAAGAATATCGCTGCCGGCTCGAAAGCCGTTGTAGAACACGATCTCTTCCTGGCCGTCGTCGTCGGCATCGAAAAGCTGCCCATAGTGCGCCAGCGCATCCCATTGCGTCGAGTATTGTGTGAACAGTGTTACCGCGTCGTCCGACGTCACGTCCAGGTGCTCGCAATTGCAGGTCATGGCGCGCCAGGGAAAGTTGTAGGCTGGCGCCCCGCCTTCGCGGGTCACGCAGAACAGGCGCGGCTCTTGGCGGATCTTGATAAGGTCGCTGCCGCCGGGGTAGTCCAGCGGCAAGCTCAGGCAGAATGAAATGCCTTCGACGATCTCCCCGGCGGCGCGCTTCCTGAGTTCGGGGGTAATGAGGTTGATGCGCCCGCGCTGGTCGTCGTCGCCGAATTCACCCCAGTTCGACCCTTCCGGCCGTTTCTTCCATCTACGCATGTGTCTTCTCCTTATTAGTGGGTTGTCTGTGAATACAAGCCGGCATCGGCTGGCACGATCAATGCGTCGACCGCAACGATGCCTTCCGTGTTGCAGATGAGCGGATTGACGTCGGCTTCGCGCAACAGGGAAGCATGGTCGGCCACGAACACCGAGAAGCGCGCCACGATTTCGCCCAGGCGTTGCAAGTCAACAGCCGGCATGCCGCGAAATCCGCCGAACACTCTGGCGGCTTTCAGACTGCGCAACATCTCCACCGCCCGGGATACGGAAACCGGTGCCGGTGCCAGCGCCGAGTCCCGCATGAGCTCGACCATGACGCCCCCCAGTCCCACCACCACCAAGGGGCCGAACTGGGGATCGATATTGCAGCCCATCATGATCTCCAGCCCCCGGCTGGCCATGGGCTGGACCAGAATGCCGTGAACTCTTGGGGGCGGCTCGATCGCCGCGGCCTTCGCCAGGATGCCCCGTGCCGCCGCCTCGACTTCAGCCGCATCACGCAGCCCGACCTTCAGTACGCCGGCCTCGGTCTTGTGCAGGATGTCCGGGCTTTCCACCTTCAGCACAACCGGGAAGCCGAGCTTGGCCGCGGCCGCCGCAGCGCCATGGGCATCGTGTACCACGACATCCGGCACAACTGGCACGCCGTAGGACGCCAGCACTTGCTTGGCCTCGCGCTCTGTCAGCGCGCGCCCCGCGTGTCGCGACAACGCTTCCGACGCACGCCGCCTTGTTATTTCGTCCACGCCTGGCGCGCTGCTGTCGGCCATCGACTGTTGCCGCACCCTGTCCCGCTCATGCCAAGCCGCAATGGCCGAGAAGCAGCGCCGCAGGGAACGGAATGTCGCGATCCGGGGTTCGTCCTCGAGCGCGTGAGCCCCGTGCCCCTCCAGGGCTTCGGAAGCCCAGTAGTTGCAGACGACCTTATCGTGGCGGTCCGCGACTTCCGCCCATAGAGGCACCCGCGTCGAGGCGGCGGCATCGGCATAGGGATGCACGACAACCATCGTGCTGTAGGCAGGATCGCCCAGCATGGCGTCCGCGCAGGCCCGGATAGGCCGGTCATCGTTCAAGGCTTGTGCGGTGACATCGCACGGATTGCGGGCGGCTCCGAATTCAGGAACATGGGCCTTCAGAACCTTGAGCGTGTCGCCCCGTGGCTGGGGCAGCGGGACGCCGAATTCTTCCGCCTTGTCGGCGGCGATCACCCCCATGCCGCCGGACCCGATCACGACGGCGGCTCCATGGCCTTGCGGGCGCTTCGCTTTCGCGAAGAAGGCCGCCGTTTCGATCACGTCCTCCAGGTTATCCACCATGACCGCGCCGGCTGCCTGCAATACGGCCTTATATGCGCCATGCGCTCCCGCCAGCGCCCCTGTGTGCGACAAGGCCGCGGCGGCTCCTTGCTCGCCGACTGCCATCTTGTAGACCACCAGGGGTTTGTCGGCGGCGAGGGCAATCCGGGCTGCCTCGACCAAGGCGGCGGGGTCGCTCACCCCCTCGAACACGCAGGCGATCGCGCCGCAGGCGTCATCTTCCGCCAGATAGGCCACCACATCGGCAATGCCGACGTCCGCCGCATTGCCCACGGGGATCGCATGGCTGATCGCGATACCTCTTTCGACGGCCTGGCCAAGAGACATGCTGACCGACCCCGACTGAGTGACCAGGCCGACCGCCCCCGCGCGCACCGGCCGCGGCTGCGGCATGCGCCCGAACATGATCCGGGCACGACGCACATAGTTGGTGATGCCCAGGCAGTTCGGTCCCAGCAGCCGGGTGCCGGTACCATGGACATGCCGTACGATGCGGTCCTGAAGGCCAGCCAGGTCTTCCCGCCCCGTTTCGGCGAATCCGGCGGCATAAACGATTACCCCGCCCGCGCCCGCCCGCACGCTGTCCAACACCGCCTGTTCGACCAGATCGCGGTTCACGGCCAGCACGACGCAATCGGGCGCCTGCGGCAACGCGCCCAGGGATGCGTAGCACGGCATGCCGGCAACTTCATCGTAGTTCGGATTCACGGGATAAAGGCATCCGTCGAACCCTCTCAGGTTGTCCAGCGTACGCAGGCCGAAAGAGCCGGGGCGGATGGACGCGCCGACGACGGCGATGCAGCGGGGGCTGATCAAGCGCGTAAGATCGGCGTGCCGATAGAGAGGCCTGGCGGGCAGGCCATGGGAACTCGGTGTGTGCGACATGGATCAGCTGTCCTGATAGCGAGCCTTGCGGCGTTCCAGGAATGCCCGGATGCCTTCCTTGGAATCCTGCCCGCCAGTCAGCCGGGCCGAGTACTCCTGCGTCAGCTTGTAGCCCGCTTGCCAGTTCATGCCTTCAACGGCGTTATTGCAGACTTTGTTGGCCTTCAGCGCGGGCAGGCTCTTTGTTGCGATCAGGCTGGCGATTTCCATGGCCTTGGGCAAGACCTGATCCGGCTCGACCACATAGTCCAGGAATCCGGCTGCCTGCATTTCCTGGGCGCTGAATCGTCGGCCGGTATAGATCATTTCGCGCACGATACCGACGGACATGCCCAGGCGCAGTAATTGCGCCCCGCCACCTGCGACGACGCCACGGTCGATTTCGGGCTTGGCGAAGAATGCGTGACGCGACGCCACCCGAATGTCGCACATGCTGGCGATGGAAGTGCCCACGCCTATCGTCGGACCGCTGATGGCAGCGATGACCGGCCGGTCGAGATTGTAGAAGCGCGGCAGCGTCTCATTGATCAGCGCATAGCGCTGCATGCGCGTCTCGGGATCGCATTCGAGCAAGTCTTTCACATCCGCACCGGCGATCCAGGCCTTCGACAAGGGAGACGCGGCGAAGATCAACACGCGTATGGATTCCGACTGCTCGACAAGATCGGCCAGGGCGCCGATCTCGCGGTAAACATCGTAAGACAAGGCATTGACCGGCAAACGCTCGAACGTCGCTACGGCAATACCGCCAGACTCCTCGATTTTGAAGAACTCAAGCATCGGGCATTCCTCCATGATCGGCGGCGCACACTAGGCCGCCAAGGTCTGAAATCCGGGACAAGTGATATTCCGTATCGCCGAACAGCATTTCGATGGCGGTACTGCGCAGGAAGCAGTGTCCGATCATGTATTCCATCGTTACTCCGATGCCGCCGTGCAACTGGATGGCGCTCTGCCCGACGAAGCGCGCGGATTTCCCGACCTGGGCCTTTGCAGCGGATGCCATCTTGCGGCGCTCTTCGGGCCGCCCTTGCGCCAAAGCGGCCAAGGCGCCAAGCGTCATGCTGCGCGCCTGGTCCAGCGCCACCAGCATGTCGACCGCGCGGTGACGCAATACCTGGAAGCTGCCGATCTTCGTACCGAATTGTTGGCGCGTACCCAGGTACTCGACCGTCAGGTCCAGCATTCTGGACATGATGCCCACGGCTTCCGCACAAAGCGCCACGATGGCGCGATCGGTCACGTCTTCGATGACGGCCTTCACGTCGAGGCATCCGTCCAGGCGATTCTCCTTGGCGACTCTCGCGCCGCTTAACTGAATGTTCGCCGCCCGATGACCATCCTGAGTCAAGTAGGAAGTGACCCGGACTCCGGGTTCACGCGGGTCGACCAGGAACAGAGCGATCCCCTCGCCTTCGATATGCGCCGAGACAATCAGCATGTCGGCACCGGCTCCGTCGAGCACCAGGAATTTCTCGCCTTCTATCGTCCACCCTGCTTCATCGGAAACGGCCCCGCACCGCACCTCGGCAAGGTCGTAGCGGGCGTGCGCCTCGGTGTGCGCGAAGGCCAGCAGCAGGTCGCCCTGGGCGATCCTGGGCAGCAATGCCGCCTGCTGTTCCGCACGCCCAGCCAGCTCGATGCAACCCGCCCCCAGGACAACAGTGGAAAGAAACGGCTCCAACACGAGGGCACGGCCGAATGCTTCCAGCACCGACATCGTGTCCAGCGGCCCCGCCGCGAACCCGCCGTGCGCTTCGGGCAATTGAAAAGCGAGCAACCCCATATCGGCGAACTGCGCCCAGGCCGCCCGGCTCCAGCCGTCGGCACAGGCGGCGTAGCGGCCACGCTGCTCGAATGAGTACCGCTTTTCCAGGTACTTCTCGACGCTGTCTTTGAAGAGCCGTTGCTCTTCGCTCAACTCCATGACTGAGGTGTTCATAGGCCCAGGGCGGCTTTTGCCAGAATGTTGTGTTGGACTTCCGTCGTGCCGGCGTAGATCGTGGCCGCACGATTGAGAAAATATTTCTGCGAAGCCGTGGCGGCCCATTCCGGCACCAGCGACTCGAGGCTTTGTTCGCCTTGCAGAAAGCCTGGGGTGTAAGGCAGCCCTAACGGGCCTAGCACATCGATCAACAGTTCGTCGGCACGCTGATACAGCTCGCTGCCCTTCATCTTCAGGATCGAGCTTTTCGGATCGAAGGTATCAGTGGCCTGGCGCTGCATTTCCGACAGTACCCGCATGGTGGTGATTTCAAGCGCGGTCAACTCGACTTCCAGCGCAGCCAGGCGGGAGCGCAGCCACGATTGCCGCAACAGCGGCACGCCGGCGACGGTGATTCGCGCGGCAATGTTCTTTATCTTGGCGATCTTGAGCTTCGTGATGGCTGCGCGCGCGCCGATGACGCGCTCTTGCGTCAATAGATATTTGGCGTAGTACCAGGCACGGCCTTCTTCGCCAACGCGATTCTCCACGGGCACACGCACGTTATCGAGAAATACCTCGTTGACATGATGATCCCTGTCGATCGACACCACCGGGCGCACCGTGATACCGGGCGTGGACATGTCGATAAGCAGGTAGGTAATGCCATCCTGTTTGCGCGCCTCGGAAGCGGTGCGCACCAGCGTGAACATCCAGTTGGCATGCTGGGCCAGCGTTGTCCAGGCTTTCTGGCCATTGACGACATAGCAATCGCCATCCCGGACGGCCTGTGTCCGCAGGGAAGCCAGGTCCGACCCTGCCTCGGGCTCGGAAAAGCCTTGCGCGAACCAGTAGTCCAGCGTCCGGATCTTCGGCAGGAAACGGGCTTTCTGCTTGTCGTTTCCGAATGCAATGATCAACGGCCCGGCCAGGCTGATGTTCAACGCGAACGGGGTGGGTGCATGAGCCATCTGCAGTTCTTCGCGATACATGTGAATCTGCATCGCGTTCCATCCCGTTCCGCCCCAGGCGGGATCCCACGCCGGCGCCACCCAGCCCTTGGCATCGAGGATTCTGTGCCATTCACGCAGCTCGGCGGGCGAAATGTTCTGCCCGAGCTCGACTTTGCGCCGCAATCGACCGGGAACGGCGGATCGGAAGAATTCGCGCAGCTCGTCCCTGAAAGCAAGCTCCTCGCGGGAGAAAAGACTATCCATGTTCAGCGTCCATGAGAGATCCTGTTAAATCATTCAGAAATTGGTGGGAATATCCGCTACATCGATGACCCGTTTCCACTTGGCGTACTCGGCATTCATGTACTGGCCGGCCTGCCCAGGCGTCATGCGGGCCACCCCCAAGCCCATGGCGGCGAATCGCCGCTGCAATGCGGGGTCTTCCAGCGCGCGGTTGAGGGCGGCATTGACACGTTCAATCACGGCTGGCGGGGTCCCCCTGGGCGCGGCCAGCATGGTCGGGCCGCCGGCCTCGTACCCCGGCACCGCTTCATCCACAGTGGGTATGCCGGGAAAGGCGGTCGAACGCTTGCTCGATGCCAAGGCGATCGCCTTGACGGTGCCGGCGCGAAGCTGCGGCGCCGCGCTGGACAGGGATACCAGCGCCAGATCGATATGCCCACCGATCAGGTCGGCCAGCGCCGGCGCATCGCCCTTATACGGCACCCGCAAGGCGCGCAATCCTGTCATGCGCTTGAACCACTCTGCCGCCAGCTGGGTCGCTGGCCCGCTCTCGCCGTAACTCAACTCATCGGCCCGGGCAGCGGACAACTCAAGCAATTGCGCGATGCTGTCCGCCTGCAGGTCCGGACGGGCAACAATGACAAACTCGGCGAACGACAACTGACCGACATATACGAAATCGTCGAAGCCATAGCGCGGCAAGGGTCCCATCAGATGGGGGATCACGCCGGTCGCCAGGCCCACCGCCCCCAGCGTGTAGCCGTCCGGTGCGGCCCGCGACACGTACTCCGCGCCTATCGTCCCGCTCGCTCCAGGCCGGTTCTCGACCACCAAGGGCTGTCCCAGCTGATGCGCCATGCTGTCGACCACGGCACGCACCGCCGTGTCGGCGGCGCCGCCAGGCGCGAAGGACACCACCACGCTCACGGGCCGGGTTGGATATCCCCCGGTCTCTTCGGCCAAGGCGGGCATGGCCACGCTCAGGGCGAGCAGAGCCCCGGCCAGGGCGGTTGCGACGCCGGCCAACAATTCGCTTCTCATTGTCGCGCTCCTATAGGCGATAAACGCTCATCGCCGTACCCCAGAACAGGTGGTGCTTTTCATCTTCGGAAAATGGAGCGGCGAGCTTCTTGAAGGCATTCCAAAGCACGGGATAAGACACCGCCTGCCTATCTACCGGAAAATTGCTTTCGAACATGCAGCGTTCCGGGCCAAAGCAGTCGATGGCGCGCAGGTAATAATCGCGGTGCGCCGCAACCAGTTCGTCGGAACTGGCCGGCCGGTCGCGAACATCCCATCCGTAGCCGTTGGCCGGCATCGCCATGCCGCCCAGCTTCACGTAGACATTCTTGTGCCAGGACAGGTCGGCCATGTCCCGTCGCCACTGGTTGTAGATATCGTCTCGCTGGCCCGCGTAAGGCCCCACCCCAAGCGGGGTTCCCAGATGATTCAGCACGAACCGCGTCTCGGGCGCCTGGGCGACCACCGCGATGAAGTCGTGCATCTGATGGTGGAAATGCCAGGCATCAAACGACAATCCATGCCGGCCCAGCGTCCGTAAACCTTCGACAAAATCCGGATTGCGATACAAGTGCGTGGCGGCCTGCCCGCCGATCCACGCAAGCTCGGGATGCGGATCCACGGCCGCACATTGCCGGATACCACGCAAGAGGCCTGCACCCGCTTCTTTATGCGCCTGGAGCACCTCATCCAGCCGACGACCGAGAGTCAGGTCCGCATGCGCCACGATTCCCGCGATGCGGGTACGCCCTGCTCCCGATTGCCCGCTTTCCCTGGCAACCTTGGCGACAAACGCCGTTTCGCCGACGGGTTTCAAATGCTCGGGGCCGTCGCTTCGATAGTGCTGGCGGCATTGCACGAAGACCGTCCGCTCGACCCGATGTCCGGTATCGACATCGGCCAACAGATCCGGCAACAGATAGCGCCGGTGTTCCAGATCGTAGATGTGATGGTGCGGGTCGATGATCCTCCGATCCGGATCGACGATCTGCTCGTGGGACGCCGCGAACCACTCGGCTGGCTTGATAATCATGTCGGTGTGCTCGCAGTCGCGGGAAATGTCGCTCGTTATTGAGGCTTGATGCCCAGCCGCTTGGCGTCACGCAGCCACAGTTCCCGGTCCGCGCGGATCGTCTCGTCGAAAGACTCAAGCGATCCGGACCAGGGCTGGATAGCGATGTTGGCAAGCACGCGCTTGACGCTGTCGGACTGGCTCGCGCGCCGGCCTGCCTGGATCAGCATTTCCATCACCGGCGCGGGCGTCTTGGCGGGCGCCATCACAGCCGACCACGCAGCACCCGTGACGTCCGGATACCCCAGCTCCTTGAACGTGGGGACATCGGGTAGCATCGGCAACCGCTTTTCGGTAGTAACGGCGATCGCCCGGAGCTTGCCGGCATTGAGCATAGGCATCGTGGTTAGGGGACCGTTGAAGATAATTTGTACATGCCCGCCGGCGACAGCGTTCATCGCGGGGGTCGAGCCGGCGAAGCGCACGTGCGTCAAGGGGATGCCGGCGGAGTTCTTAAGACGTTCCGCCATGAAGAAGACGGGGCTGCCCTCGGCCAGCGACGCGTTGTTCAGCCCGCCCTCGCGTGACTTGGCCGCCGCGATGAGTTGCGGCAGCGTGGAATAGGATTCGGCCGTACTCGTCGACAAGATGAACCCCTGAAACCCGAACGGTGCGATAGCCTTGAAGTCCGACAACGTGAAACCCGTATCCCGGTGCATGATCTCGGTGGTGCCCACGGCCGTCGTCCCCATCAGCAGGGTATAGCCGTCGGCGGGCGCCGCCAGTACCTGCCGGGTGCCGATCATGGTGTCCGCGCCCGCCTTGTTCTCGACGACCACGGGCGCGCCGATTTCGTGCGAGAACTCCTGTGCGAACGAACGTGCTATGGCATCCGTCGGCCCACCCGCCGGGTAGGGAACCACCAGCCGGATTTCGCGCCCATCCGGAAAAGCCGCCAAAGCGGGGGCGACGGCCAGGCACAAAGCCACACACGCGCCGCGCACCATCTGGCGATGGATATTTCCAAGCATGCCACTGTCTCCTTTGTTGTCATGACGCCCGGCTTGTCGCCTCACGGTGCGTCGCGATTCTGGTCGCCTGCAAATACTAGGGCGGCAGAAAGGGTTCTGGTAGTATCGGCTGCTCATTTCCGACATACAGAATCTGTATGGCAAACCTGACCGACCGCCGTCCGCCGCCGATAGCCCTGCAACCGGAGCTTCTGGGAATCTTCATCCATGTCGCCCGCACTCTGAATTTCTCCAAGGCGGCGGCGCAATTGAACCTGGCCCAACCGGTGGTCACGCGCAAGATGCGCCAGCTTGAAGAAATGCTGCAGGTGGAGCTATTCAAGCGGACGAACCGCGGGTGCGAACTGACCCGCCATGGCGCTGTCCTGGCAAGCAAGGCGCCGGCGCTGATGCTGCAGCTTGAACAGATCCAGAGCGAAGTGCGCAATGCGGGCGAATCGGTGGCCGGTCCGATTTCCATCGGACTGAACCCCACACTGGCTTCGCGTCTTGCGCCTTTGCTGGCCGGCGCTACGTCATCGCAGTTTCCATTGCTGCGCCCCACGTTTTTCGACGCTTTCACGCTGCCTTTGTGCAAACGCCTGCAGGAACGCGAGTTGTCGCTCGCGATCATGTACGATCCCCCGCCACACCCGGAGTTCGTCGTTACGCCTTTATTGCTGGAACGCCTGCACTTGATCGGCGCGCCCAGTTCGCCGTTGTCGCGCATCAAGACCGTGACGCTGAAAGACCTGACCGAGATGCCCCTGATTCTTCCCGGCCGGGATCAGCACGTGCATCTGCGCGGACTGATCGAGGATGCTTTTGCCGAAGCCGGGCAACCTCTTATCCCCGCCTTCGAAGCCAATAGCCTGGGCCTGCTGCGCAGTCTTGCCTCGGCCGGGCTGGGCTGCATCGTCCTGACCATGGGATCCGTCGCCGAAGAAGTGGCAGCGGGCCGTTTGATTGCCGTACCGATCACCGCGGGCGGGCTGTCCGTCGAGCTGGCCATGGTCACGACAGTGGAACAGACCAAGCTACGAGCCGTGCAACTCATGCAGCAACTGGTGGCCCACGAAGTACGGCATCTGGCCGCCACGGGCCAATGGCCGGGGTCTCCACACGTCTTCCCCGTTGCGCGAGAACCCCAGAAGCACCGCAATCGCGGCTGAAGTATGTAAGGCGGATCGCCCCTAATCGGCCGCGGAGGCCGTCGTGGCCATCAGCGCCAGCGCGGCCTTCGGCAATCGCCCAGGAACTTCAGCAGATCGCAGACGGCCTCCGCGGGCCGCGCACGGTGGGCGAAGCCGACGGAGAGCTCGATGTTTTCCGCCAGCGAGAGGGCAACCAGACGGTGGGGCAAATGCCCAACGATACTGGAACCGTACACGCCCAAGTATTCGCCTTGGGCGACGGCCTCCAGCAACAGGGGCGTGTCGTCGGCCTCGTAGGCCAGCCGGGGGGCCACGCCCAGGCCGGCCAGTTGCGACAGCACCGACCGGCGGAAGATCTGCCAGCGCGCGGCGCTGCCGATGGCGAGTTCCCAGTGGTTCAACTCGTTGGCGGGAATCTGCCGCCGGTTGGCCAGGGGATGGCTGACCGAACAGAGCACCACGACGGCTTGCCGTTCGACAGGCACGAACCGCAAGTCCAGTGCCTTCAGGGTGGCGTCGTCTTGCAGCACAAAGGCGCCGTGCAGGTCGCCCGCGGCGATTTCTTCGTAGGCCGCTTCCGAGGGTAATTGCCGCAAATTGAGTTCGATGTCGTTGTGTTGCAGGCCGAACCGGAACAGCCGCTGCGACATCTGACCTTGCGAGGCCTGCGCCGAATAGCCCAGCAGCAGCCGCCTGCCGCCACCGCCATGCGCCAGCCGGCGGCAATCAGTGATGGACGCCTCCATGTCCTGCAGCCATTGCTGCACCCGCAGATGCAGGATGCGCCCGGCCGGCGTCAGCTGCGTGCTTCGGCTGGTGCGGGCGAACAGTTCGAACCCCAGTTCTTCCTCGAGTTGCCGGATGGCGCGCGTAAGCGCGGGCTGGGCGATGCCGATGGCATCCGCCGTTCGACGGAAGTTCAACTGGCGCCCCAGCTCGTCGAAGAGCTGCAGCCGGCGGATAGATGGCAGGTGTCCCATTGATACCTTTTATGTTATCAGTTCGGCCGTATGAAGTATTGGACGGCCGCACCGTGCCTTGACATGATGGCTGACTTCGTACGGAGGCATGAAAATGAAGGTATCGGTCTCGCAATTCAAGAGCACGCCGGACGTGCGCGAGAACCTGGAGACGGTGCTCCGGCACATCGGCGAAGCGGCGCGGGAAGGTGCCCGGGTCATCGCTTTTCCCGAGGCCAGCATGGTGGCCTTCGAATCCAGCCGCGACGAACTGCGCGCGCATGCCGAGCAATCGGCAGCGGCTTTCATCCAGGCGGTGGCCAGCGCCGCGCGGCAGCACCGGATCGATGTCTTCGTGGGCGTCTACGAGGCCAGCGGCGAGCCACGCTCGAGCAACGTCTTCGTGCATGCCAACCGCGACGGACAGATTGCCGGACGCTACGAGAAGGTACACCTGTACGACGCGTTCAGTTTCCAGGAATCGGCGAAGAACCGGCATGCGCCGCTGAAACCGGATCACGGCGAGGTCTACGTCGCCGACATCGATGGCATCAAGTTCGGCGTCCTGAACTGCTACGACCTGCGCTTTCCCGAAATCGCCCGCATCGCCGTGGACAAGGGCGCCGACGTGCTGGTCTATGGCGCGGGGTGGATCGCCGGCAGCCTGAAGGAACTGCACTGGGAATCCCTGCTGCGCGCCCGGGCCATTGAGAACACCTGCTTCGTGCTGGCCTCGTGCCAGCCGCCGCCGGAATCGGTCGGCCTGAGCATGATCCTGGATGCGAACGGGCTGACACTGGCCGGCGTCGCCCGCCGGGAAGGCATCGCCGTCGCCAGCATCGACAGCGGCCGCCTGGAGGAAGTGCGCCAGGTACTGCCCTGCCTGGCCCACCGGCGCTACCGCATCGCGGCGGCCTGAGCGGCTTGCCACGACAAACCAACGACAAGACAGAGGGAGACGGGAATGTCCGTTCGCAGCGATAAGAAGGTGTTGTATTCAGCCGCCTTGGGACAGTTTGTAGAGTGGTACGACTTCGTGGTGTATGCCTATTCGGCCACGGTCATCGCCAAGCTGTTCTTCCCGAACTCCGACCCCACGACCGGGCTGCTGTCCGCGCTGGCGGTCTACGGGGTCGGATTCGTCATGCGGCCACTGGGCGGCTTCATCTTCGGCAGCCTGGGCGACCGCTACGGGCGCAAGGCGATCCTTGCCGGCATCATTCTTTCGATGGGCGCGTCCACCCTGCTCATCGGGCTGCTTCCCACGTATGCGCAGATCGGCATCTGGGCGCCGATCTGCCTGGTGCTGCTCAGGCTGGTCCAGGGCCTGTCCGCTTCCGGCGAAACTGTGGGCTCGAATTCCTTCGTCGCCGAACACGCACCGCCACATCGCCGCGGCCTGCATGTGGCGCTGACGTATTCGTTCGCGAACCTGCCGCCGGTCTTTGCCGCCTTGCTGATCCTGCTGCTGACCCAGCTGATGGGCGAGGCCACCTACGAAGCCTGGGGATGGCGGATCCCGTTCATCCTGGGCGGCCCGATGGCGCTGGTGGGGCTGTACATCCGGACGAAGGTCGACGAGTCGCCGATGTTCCAGAAGGCACAGGCCGCCAACCAGGTGTCCCGCAGCCCCATCAGGGAAGCGTTGCGCGAACAACGCAAGCAGATGGCCTTCAGCTTCAGCCTGGCCGCGTTCTCCAGCCTGGCGTTCTACACCTTGTCGGGCTACTTCGTCTCGTACCTGATGGCATCGGTGGGCATGAGCCGCAGCGACGCGCTGATCGCCAACAGTATCGCCATGGTGGTCGCCTTCTTCACCATGATCCTGGGCGGATACCTGTCGGACCGCCTGGGCCGCAAGCCCATGCTGCTGGCCGCGCTGCTGTTCAACGCCTGCGTCAGCATCCCGGCCTACGTCCTGGCGTCCAAGGCGACCCTGCCGTCGGCCATCGTCGCGCAGACGCTGCTTGCCATCGGCATGGGGATGTTCTCGGGGCCGATGGGCATTGCGCTGCTGGAGCTGTTTCCCACCAAGACGCGCTTCAGCGCATCAGCCATCAGCTACAACCTGGCCTACACCATCTTCGGCGGCACGGCCCCGTTCCTGGGCGCCTGGCTGGTACTGCAAACCGGCTCGCTGCTGGCGCCGGCGGGGTACATGGCAATCGTGTCGATTGCCGTGCTGGTGGTGTGCCTGTTCCTGCCCGAGACGTCCAGGCAGGGCATGACGGGCCAGGAAGAGGCCGGGCTGTAATGGCCCGCGCCGGCTTGCTATAGCGGCGCCCGGCGCCGCGCCCAGGGCCGCGCCTGTTCCAGTTGCGCCGCGACCCGGAACAGCGTCGCCTCGTCGCCGAAACGCGCCAGGAACTGCACGCCGACCGGCAGGCCCGCATCGTTCCAGTACAAGGGCACCGAGCAGGCGGGCACGCCGGTCCGGTTGGCCAGCGAGCAGAACGGATTGAACGCGCGGCTGCGCGGGCGGAAGCCCTCGCCGTCCACATCCGCGGTGGTGATGGTGCCCACCGGCACAGGCGGCTGCGCCAGGGTCGGCATCAGGATCAAGTCCCACTCTGCCTGGAACGCGGCCAGCTGGCGCGCCGCCCGATGGCACGCGGCAATGGCGCTGGCGTAATCGAGCGCGGAATATTTGTCGGCCGCTGCCCATTGCGCTTGGGCGGCCGGCTCCAGATCGTCCGGCCCGGGAGGCCGGCCAAGCTGCGCGGCGCGCGCCTCGATCAGCAGGCGCGTGGACGCCGCCATCACCACCACGCCGCTGCGGTCCAGTTCCGCCATGTCGATGTCGGGCGTGACACCATCGACGATATGGCCAAGGTCCCGGCATAGCGCAGCCGCGTCCTCCAATGCGCGATGGCAATCCGGATGGACGACCACGCCGTCCGGGGGCCGGTTCCACACAGCGATGCGCAGGCGGCCGGGTGTCGCGCCGATCTCGTCCAGCCATGG
>Ga0182738_1002401_pt1 | contig 22237 bp, 21 predicted proteins | sample eDN5th30CBELigMG_FD_128876 | JGI IMG/M metagenome (GOLD analysis project Ga0182738, IMG submission 128876) | Enriched Miracle-Growth compost microbial communities from Emeryville, California, USA - eDNA 5th pass 30_C BE-Lig MG (version 2)... ...
ACACCCCTACACATCAATATTCCCAGCCTGCAGCGCATGCGTCTCAATGAATGCTCTACGCGGCTCGACGTTGTCGCCCATCAGCGTCGTGAAGACCTCGTCAGCCGCGATGACGTCTTCGATCTGGACGCGCAACAAGCGGCGCACGGCGGGATCCATGGTTGTTTCCCATAGCTGCTGGGGATTCATTTCGCCCAGGCCTTTGTAGCGCTGCTTGCTGATATTGCGGTCGGCCTCGCTGCGCAGCCAGCCCATGGCTTCGCGGAAATCTGACACGGGCTTTTCGCGGCGCTTGTCGCCTTCGCCGCGGGCGACCAGGGCGCCTTCGCCCATCAGGCCGGTGAAGGTCTGCGCGGCCTTGGACAGGATGGCGTAGTCGGCGCCGCGCACGAAGCTGCGGTCGAAGATGCTGACGCGCACATTGCCATGGTGCATGCGGTTCAGGACCAGGCGCCAGGACGTGCTGTCTTCGTTGGCCTCGGCCGCCACGGTGACGCCGTTGGGAACGGCGGGGTCGGCAATGGCGTCCTGCAGGCGCTGGGCGGATGCGGTTGCCTGCTCGGCGTCGTCCAGGTTGATGCTGACGCCTTCGGCCATCGCCGACAAGGCGGCGCCATCCATATGGCGCGACAGGCGGTTGATGACGGAGTCCGCCATGATGTACTGGCGCGCCAGTTCGCTCAGGGCATCGCCCGAAATGGGATCGGCGCCTTCGCGCACGACCAGCGATGCATCTTTCAGCGCCACTTGCAGCATGAACTGGGCTTCTTCGGCATCGTCTTTCAGATAACGCTCGTCGCGGCCGACCTTTACCTTGTATAGCGGCGGCTGGGCGATGTAGACGTGGCCGCGTTCGACCAGTTCCGGCATCTGCCTGTAGAACAGCGTCAGCAGCAGCGTGCGGATGTGGGCGCCGTCGACGTCGGCGTCGGTCATGATGATGATGCGGTGATAGCGCAGCTTGTCGATGTTGAAATCCGGCCCGATGCTGGTACCCAGTGCGGTGATCAGCGTGGTGATCTGCTCGCTGGCGATCAGGCGGTCGAAGCGCGCTTTCTCCACATTCAGGACCTTGCCGCGCAAAGGAAGTATGGCCTGGAACTTGCGGTCGCGGCCCTGCTTGGCGGAACCGCCCGCGGAATCGCCCTCGACGATGTAGATTTCGCACAAGGCGGGGTCTTTCTCCTGGCAGTCGGCCAGCTTGCCGGGCAGCCCGGCGCCTTCCAGCACGCTTTTGCGGCGTGTCATTTCGCGGGCGCGGCGCGCGGCATCCCGGGCGCGGGCGGCTTCCACGATCTTGTTGCACAAGGCCTTGGCGTCGTTGGGATTTTCCAGCAGCCAGGTTTCCAGTGTGCGGGCGACGGCCTCTTCGACCGCGGGCCGGACCTCGCTGGAAACCAGCTTGTCCTTGGTCTGGCTGCTGAATTTCGGTTCCGGCACCTTTACCGACAGCACGCAGGCCAGGCCTTCGCGCATATCGTCGCCGGTGGTATCCACCTTGGCCTTCTTGGCCAGTTCATTGTCGGCGATGTATTTATTCAACACCCGCGTCATGGCCGCGCGCAAGCCCGTCAGGTGCGTGCCGCCGTCGCGCTGCGGAATATTGTTGGTGAAGCACAGCACCGTTTCGGTGTAGCCATCGTTCCATTGCATGGCCACATCCACGCCGATACGCGTGTCGCCGACCACGGATTCGGTACTGACCGAAAATACATTGCTGTGCAGCACGGTCTTGCTGCGATTGATGTATTCGACGAACCCCTTTACGCCGCCCAGGAAGGCGAAATCTTCTTCCTTGCCGGTGCGCTCATCCACCAGCCGGATCTTGACGCCATTATTCAGGAACGACAGTTCGCGCAGCCGCTTGGCAAGGATATCGTAATGGTATTCCGTCTGGTCGAAGATCTCGCTGTCCGCCAGGAACTGCACACGCGTGCCGGTGCGTTCGCTGGCGCCGATTACCGCCAGCGGCGCAACGCGCTCGCCGCGCCGGAACTCCATTTCGTGCACCGCGCCGCTGCGGTGTATGGTCAGGCGCAGCCATTCGGAAAGCGCGTTGACGCAAGACACGCCCACGCCATGCAAGCCGCCCGATACCTTGTAGGAATTGTGGTCGAACTTGCCCCCGGCATGCAATTCCGTCATGACGATTTCGGCTGCGCTGCGATGGAATTCGTCGTCTTTGTGAATGCCCGTGGGGATGCCCCGGCCGTTGTCGCTGACCGAAATGCTGTTGTCGGCGTGTATGGTAACGACGATATCGTCGCAGTATCCCGCAAGCGCTTCGTCGATGGCGTTGTCGACGACCTCGAACACCATGTGGTGAAGGCCGGTTCCGTCCGATGTGTCGCCGATGTACATGCCCGGGCGCTTGCGTACAGCTTCCAGGCCCTTGAGCATTTTGATGGAGTCGGCGCCGTATCCGGGAACGGCGGCATTCGTGGTTTGATCTGACATAGTTTGAAAACCTTATAAAGCCTCGCGGCTATCGAAGCCCACCGGGCCGCCAAGGCCCGGAGACGCTTCTAGCGACTTTGCAGTCGTGGAACTAAATACGCATCGGCATGACGACGTACTTGAACTGATCATCGTCGGGGCAGGTGATCAGGGCCGATGCATTGACATCGGGCTGGACCGACCATTTGATAGTTTCGGTCTTGACGTTGGCCAGGACATCCAGTAAATAGCTGACGTTGAAGCCGACATCCAGGGGCTCGTGGCCATAGTCGATATCGAGCTCTTCCTGAGCCTCTTCCTGCTCAGCGTTGGATGAGGAAATCTTCAGCAGATTGTTCGACAGTTGCAGACGCACGCCCTTGAGCTTGTCGGTGGTCAGGATGGCCGCCCGCTGCAGGCTGCCCTGCAAGGCCTCGCGGTCGATCGAAAAATGCCTGGTGTAATTGTTGGGGATGACGCGGGTGAAGTCGGGGAATTTGCCTTCGACCAGCTTGGACACGAGCTCCACATCGCCAAAGCGGAAACGGATCTGGCCGGTGGCGACATCGATGGACACGGGTTCGTCGGTGTCGGACAGCAGGCGCTGCATTTCCAGTATGGTCTTGCGCGGCACGATGACATCCTGCTTGCCCTCTATGCCTTCGACCGCCGTGCCGCTATGGGCGAGGCGATGGCCGTCGGTCGCCACGGCGCGCACAAAGCCGGGCTCGAACACGAACAACAGGCCGTTCAGATAATAGCGGATGTCTTGCTGCGCCATCGCGAAGTGCACCATATTGAATAGATGCTTCAACGTCTTCTGGGGCAGGGAAAAAGACACGTCCCATTTCTCGGGCTGGGCCAGGGTGGGGAATTCGGCGGCGCCCATGGTCTGCAAGGCAAAGCGGCTCTTGCCGGCCTGGACCGAAAGCTTGGTACCGGCCATGGCCAGCTTGATGTCGCCGGTATCCGGCAAGGCCCGCAAGATGTCCAGCAGCTTGCGCGCCGCAACCGTGGTCGACTCGTTGCCATCGCCTACCCCGAACTCGGCATGCGTCGTGATCTGCACTTCGAGATCGGTGGCTATGAAGGCGACGCTGTTGCCTTCTTTACGAAGCAGGATGTTGGCCAGTATGGGCAGCGTGTTCCTTCGTTCGACGATTCCCACCACCGTCGACAACGGCTTGAGCAATGCGTCGCGAGTCGCTTGTACGAGTTGCATGGTTATCCTTTTAAGGTTTGTTCTAATACATGTAAAGCATGGTTGAGCTCAGTCTGCTTGGACCTGGCATCGGCGATTTTACGGACTGCATGCAGCACCGTCGTGTGATCGCGCCCGCCGAACAGATCGCCGATTTCCGGCAGACTTTTTTGCGTGAGTTCCTTGGCCAGATACATGGCCACCTGGCGCGGCATCGCTATGTTGGCGGGCCGGCGCTTGGAATACATGTCGGCCACCTTGATCTTGTAGAAATCCGCCACCGTCTTTTGTATGTTTTCCACCGTGATCTGCCCATTGGACACAGAAAGCAGATCCTTCAGCGCGTCCTTGCAGACATCCACGGTCAAGACTTCGCGCCCGTGGAAGCGGGCATAGGCGGACACCTTGCGCAAAGCGCCTTCAAGTTCGCGCACATTGCTGCGCAAGTGCTTGGCGATGAAGAAGGCGACCTCTTCGGGCATGGCCACCCCCTCGGTATCGGCCTTGTGCAACAGTATGGCCACCCGCATCTCCAGTTCGGGCGGCTCGATGGCCACGGTCAGGCCGGAATCGAAACGGGAAATCAGCCGGCTGTCGATATTGGACAATTCCTTGGGATAGGTATCCGAGGTGATGATGATCTGCTTGCGCTGAGCCACCATGGCTTCGAATGCATAGAAGAATTCTTCCTGCGTACGGTTCTTGCCGGCAAAAAACTGTATGTCGTCGATCAGCAGCAGGTCCAGCGAATGGTAGTAGCGCTTGAATTCGTCGAAGGCCTTGCGCTGGTATGCCTTGACCACATCCGACACGTATTGGTCGGCGTGCACGTAGCGCACACGCGTACCATTGCCGTTGGCCAGCAAGGCATTGCCTATGGCGTGGATAAGGTGAGTCTTGCCCAGGCCCACGCCGCCATACAGGAACAGCGGGTTGTACGACACGCCGGGGTTTTCGGCCACCTGCAGCGCGGCCGCGCGCGCAAGCTGGTTGGCCTTGCCGGTGACGAAATTATCGAAGGTAAGGTCCGTATTCAGACGCGATCTATCGTGGATGACTTCCGCGGCCGGGCTGATCGCCGGCGCTGGAGCAGCGGCGGGCACGGCAGTTGCCGGCGGCACAGGCGCCGACGCCGCGACCGCGGCCCTTGCCGCCGGAGCACCGCGCCCGGCAGGGCTGGCCGCCAGTTCGAAAGCGACCTGTACGGGGCGCTCGTACCATTCAGTAGCCAGGGTTTCTATCTGGTGAGAAAAATTCTTGCGCACCCAGTCCAGCTTGAAACGATTGGGCGCGGACACGCGCAACACGGCCTGCGCCTCGTCGAACGCAAGCGGAACCAGCGGCCGTATCCAAGCGCTTATCTGTTGCGGAGGAAGCTCCTGCTCCAGTCGCTGGACGCAAGTCTGCCAAAAATCTTTCATGTCCATCACTTTGGTAAACCTCGATTCTACCCCGTCCGGGGGGTAGTTATCCACAGGAGAGTCGGCTGCGGCGGGTCATAAAGAGGCTAAGCATTTGACTAAACTATCAAAATTTGATGAAATGGCGGGCTGATCACCAAATTTTCACCCCAAAAGGCCAGCGGCCATGCATGGCGGGGCCGGTTTGGTGCTGGAACGGCCATTGAAACAACCGTTCCAGCAGCTTTTGAAAACGGCCGCGGTACAAATCGCCGGCAGCCGGAACCAGCCGAGCCGCTATTTGCGCCTGCTGCCTTTGGTAGCTCTTTTATTTTGGATTATCCATGAAACGCACTTTCCAGCCCTCAGTCACCCGCCGCAAGCGCACCCACGGTTTCCGCGTACGCATGAAGACCCGTGGCGGCCGCGCCGTCATCAACGCACGCCGCGCCAAAGGCCGCAAGCAACTGGCCGTTTAAGGCCCGTCGCTACAGCGGCGAGCGCCGGCTGCCCGACCCATGGCTGGTGCGATGGCCAGCGCGGGCGCCACGCTGCCCGCCACGGCCCGCCTACACCGCCCCTCGGAATATGCGTCAGCCCTCAAGGGTAAACGCCTTGCCAGAGGGGCGTTGTTCGTTGTAAGTACGCCACGCTACGGGCCGGACGCTCCACCGCCGGATTGCGCCCGATTGGGTATGGTCATCGCCAAGCGCTACGCGGCCAAGTCGGTCGCCCGCAATACCATCAAGCGCGTCATCCGCGAGGCGTTCCGGCAAAAGCGGCATGAACTGCCCGCGCGCGAGCTGGTCTTCCGCCTTCATTCCAAAGTAGGCCCCGCCAGCCTGACCTTGCTAAAAAAACAGGTGCGCAGCGAAGTGGATGCCTTGCTGGAGCAGGTGAAGCGATGATCAAGGCCTTGCTGATCGCACCTATCCGTTTCTACCGATATTTCCTTAGCCCCTGGATAGGCAGGGGCTGCCGTTTTACCCCCACGTGTTCGGCCTATGCCATCGAAGCAATCGAAACACATGGGGCGCTGAAGGGTATCTGGCTGGCCATCCGGCGCATAGGCCGATGCCACCCCTGGTGCCCGGGCGGCCACGATCCGGTGCCGCCGGCCCGGTGCAAACACCATTGATTCACCGTTGCGCCGGGCAGGTATTCTTACTTAATTTTCAGCTCAAGCCATATTAAGCTGGGCTACGTTAAACTGTTGGGCTTTTGCCCGGCTTTAACTCAAAAACAGGCGCTATGGATATCCGACGCACCGTCCTCTGGATGATTTTCTCTCTCTCGCTCTTGCTGCTATGGAACAACTGGCAAGTGCACAACGGCAAACCGTCGCTTTTTGGCGGCTCCGCCGCCACGCAGACTGCCAAGACCGCGCAGGCCCCAGCCGCCGCTCCCGCAGCGCCGGCTGATTCCAGCGTTCCCACGGCGTCAAGCGCAGCCCCGGCGGCCGGCGTCCCGGCGGCGGGCGTTCCCGCGGCGGGCACGGACACGACGGTGCCGGCCAACGGCCCGGCCCAGCCCGCAGCAGTCGCGTCCAGAAAAATAGACGTCACTACCGATGTCTACAAGCTGACATTCGACGAGCTGGGCGCGCAATTGGTCAAAGCGGAACTGCTGAAATACACGGCGCCCGGCACCAAGGATGAGCCCATGGTGCTGCTGGACAATTCCAGCCAGTCCGTGTACCTGGCGCAGACCGGCGTCATCGGCGCCCCTGCGGGCCAGAGCTACCCCACGCACCTGACTCCGTTCAAGCTGGTCTCTTCCGACCGCAGCCTGACCGGCGACACGCTGAAAGTCGTGTTCGAAGCGCAATCCGACCAGGTGAAGGTCGTCAAGACCTATACCTTGCACAGGGGCCGCTACGACATCGAGGTCCGCCATGATATTCAGAACCTGGGCGCCGCGGCCATTTCGCCCTCGCTCTATCTGCAATTGGCGCGCGATGGCAACGATCCATCGGACAAGTCCTCGTTCTACAGCACTTTCACGGGCCCGGCGCTGTATTCCGCCGAAGACAAGTTCCAGAAGATTTCGTTTTCGGACATCGACAAGGGCAAAGCGCACTACACCAAGCAGGCCAACAACGGCTGGATAGGCATGGTGCAGCACTATTTCGCCTCGGCCTGGGTGCCGCCCGAGGGCACCGTCCGCCACAACGAGGCGCTGCGCCTGTCCAACAATCTTTATGCCATACGCAGCATCGAGGCCGTGGGCAGCATCCAGCCCGGCCAGCAGGCCAGCGTGGAATCCCACCTCTGGGTGGGCCCGCAAGATCAAAAAGCCATGGGCGCCCTCGCGCCCGGCCTGGAGCTGGTGGTGGATTACGGCTGGCTGACCATCATCGCCAAGCCGCTGTTCAAGCTCATGACCTGGCTGCACGCCTTGCTGGGGAACTGGGGCTGGACCATCGTCGCATTGACGCTGCTGATCAAACTGGTGTTCTACCCCTTGTCGGCCGCCAGCTACCGCTCCATGGCGAAGATGAAGCAGGTCACGCCTCGCCTGCAATCGCTGCGTGAAAAATTCGGCGACGACAAGGCCAAGCTAAATGCGGCCATGATGGAAATGTACCGCACGGAAAAGATCAACCCTCTGGGCGGCTGCCTGCCCATGGTGGTGCAGATCCCGGTCTTCATCGCCCTGTACTGGGTGCTGCTGGGCAGCGTCGAAATGCGCGGAGCGCCGTGGATCCTGTGGATACATGACCTTTCCGCGCGCGACCCCTGGTTCATCCTGCCCGCCTTCATGATGGCCACCATGTTCCTGCAGATCAAGCTGAACCCCACGCCGCCCGATCCGACGCAGGCCAGGATCATGATGATCATGCCCCTGGTGTTCGGTGGCATGATGTTCTTCTTCCCCGCCGGCCTGGTGCTGTACTGGTGCGTCAACAACGCCGTATCCATCGCCCAGCAGCGCTACATCATGCACAAGCTGGACAAGGAAAAAGCCGCAGCATCGCGCTGAGCCTGCTCCCAGCGGCAAGCCATCCCGGCCCGGAAGCCCCGCTTCCGGGCTTTTTTTACCGCGCCGCCGCACGCCGCAGCGCTGCGACAAAGGCGATAGCCGCCGCTTTTTACCCCGGCATTGGGTAATTCCCGATAGAAAAAACGCAGGGCTTTATGTAGTTTGCCCTGATGCCGGGCTTTGCCGACCCATGCGGCGTGCAAGCTGCCACGGCGCGTGTTTAAATCGCATCACCCACAATAACGAATGCCATTGTTCGATCTGAAGCAAACAGGAGACCCCATGAATTTCACCCCTGCCGCGCCCGCGCGACGCAGCTTTATACGCCATAGCCTCGCCGCCGCTGCGCTGTTCGCGGCGCTGGGCGCCCCCGCCAGCCACGCGCAGGCGCCGTTGAAGATCGGCTTCATCGGCACGATGTCCGGGCCCGGCGGCGCGCTCGGTCAGGATCAATACGATGCGTTCATGCTGGCGATCGAACAGAAAGGCGGCAAGCTGGGCGGGGTGCCCGTCACCGTCATCCGCGAGGATGACCAGTTAAAACCCGACGTCGGCGTCCAGGCTGCCACCAAACTGTTGAAAAGCGAAAACGTGGCCATCATCACAGGCGTGACTTTCTCCAACGTCATGATGGCCATACACAAGCCCATTACCGAGGCCAAAGTCTTCCTGATCGGCTCCAATGCGGGCCCAGCCCCCATAGCCGGCAAGGAATGTTCACCGTACTTTTTCTCGACGTCCTGGGACAACGACATGCTGCACGAGGCCGGCGGCCAACTGGCGACCGACCTGGGCTACAAGAATATGTATGTGATGGCGGCCAACTATCAGGCAGGCCGCGACGCCGTGTCGGGCTTCAAGCGCGATTACACCGGCAAGATCATCGATGAAGTCTATACCCAGGTCAATCAGCCCGATTATTCGGCCGAGATCGCCCAGCTGCAGGCCGCGGCGCCCGATGCCGTCTATGTCTTCTATCCCGGCGGCATGAGCGTCAACTTCGTCAAGCAATACCGGCAGGCTGGCCTGCTGGGCAAAATACCGCTGATTTCAGCGGCCAGCATAGACGGCTCCACCCTGCCGGCCTTGAAATCCCTGGCGGTAGGCGCCATCACCAGCGCTCCTTATGCGCCCAATATCGACAACCCGCAGAACAAGCAGTTCGTCGCAGCCTTCACCAAAGCCTATAAGCGCGTTCCTTCCATGTATGCGGCGCAATCCTACGATGCCGCCATGCTGCTGGATTCGGCCATCGCCAAAGTCAAGGGCGACCTTGGCAATCACGACGCCTTCCGCGCCGCCTTGAAGGCAGCAGACTTTCAGTCCGTGCGGGGTCCGTTCAAATTCGACACCAACCATTTCCCCGATGCAGGCTTTTATCGCGTGGATGTCGTCGAAGGCCAGGACGGCGCCGAACTCAAGGCCATCAGCCCCATCACCATCAAGACGCGCGCCAATTTCCCCGCACAATGCCCCATGAAATAAGCCGGGAAGAGCCTGGCTCGCGAATCGCGGGCCGGGCTTTTTGCGTGTTCCGGAGACGGCCTTGAGCCTGACCTTGTTTGTCATTCAATCGCTGAACGGCCTGCAACTGGGCGTCCTGCTGTTTCTGATGGCGGCAGGCCTGACGCTGGTGTTCGGCATCATGAATTTCGTCAACCTGGCCCACGGGTCCATGTACATGATGGGCGCCTTCTTCGCCGCCTCGCTCTATCAGTACACCGGCTCGTTCCTGATGGCGGCCCTGTTGCTGGCGCCAGCCATGCTGGCGCTGGGCCTGGCGGTGGAGTGGGTCGCGCTGCGCAAGCTGTATCAGCGCGATCACCTGGACCAGGTATTAGCCACTTTCGGCCTGATCCTTTTTTTCAATGAGCTGGCGCGCATCCTGTGGGGCCCGTCCCCATACTATATGGAGGTGCCTGAATTCCTGTCCGGCGCGGTCGATCTTTTCGGCATCCGCTATCCCGCTTACCGCCTGCTCATCATCGCGGCGGGCCTGCTGGTCGCCTTGGGGTGCTACGTGTTGATACACCGCAGCCGCATAGGGATGCTGATCCGTGCCGGCGCCACCAACCGCAGCATGGTCGGCGTGCTGGGCGTGAACATCGTACTGCTCAATTCCCTGCTGTTCGGCCTGGGCGCGGTACTGGCCGGCCTTGCGGGCTTGCTTGCCGGCCCCATCATGTCTGTCCAGGCCGGCATGGGCGAACCCATCCTGATACTGACCATGGTGGTCATTGTCATAGGCGGCATCGGTTCGATACGCGGCGCTTTCTATGCATCGCTCATCGTCGGCGTCGTGGACACGTTGGGCCGTACTCTGCTGCCGGCGCTATTGCGCAGCGTGCTGGAGCGCAGCAGCGCCGACATCGCCGGCCCCGCGCTGGCTTCGATGATGATCTACCTGCTGATGGCCGTCGTCCTGGCCATCAAGCCTCAGGGGCTATTCCCCGTTCGCAATGCTTGAGCCCCATATCCGACGGCCCGCCTCCATGAACCGCGACATGAGCACCGCCCCCTTGCGTAAATGGTCCGCCGCCGGCGCGATCGGTATCGTATTGCTGGCCGCGCTGGCCGTACTGCCTTTTTACACGCGCGCCACCGCCGATCCCTTCCTGCTGACGCTGGCCAGCCGGATACTGATATTCGCCATCGCCGCGCTTTCGCTGAATCTGATACTGGGATATGGCGGGCTAGTCAGTTTCGGCCATGCCTTGTACCTGGGCCTGGGCGTGTACGCTGCGGTCATACCGAGCTTCCATGGCATGGACAACGGCTGGCTGCAGCTGCTGATCGCCGTGCTGGCTTGCGGGGTCACCGGCCTGGTCACCGGCGCCATTGCGCTGCGCACCCAGGGTATTTCCTTCATCATGATCACCCTGGCGTTTGCGCAGATGTTCTTCTTTCTTTTCGTCAGTCTCAGCCAGTATGGCGGCGACGATGGATTGCGGCTGGCGTCGGGTAGCAACTTCAGCGGCGTCCTGCTTACCGAGCCCCGTACGCTTTACTTTTCCGCTTTTCTGGTCCTGTGCTTCAGCCTTTATGGCTGCCACCGCCTGGTGCACGCCCGCTTCGGACTGGTCGTGCGCGGCGCCAAAAGCAATGAAAAGCGCATGCGGGCCCTGGGCTTCCCCACATTCCGCTACCGGCTGGCGCTGTATGTCATTTCAGCCATTCTGTGCGGCGTGGCCGGCCTGCTCTACGGCAATCTTACCCAATTCGGATCGCCATCCTATATGTCATGGACGACATCCGGGGAACTCATCGTCATGGTCATGCTAGGCGGCATGGGCACGCTGTTCGGCCCGCTGTATGGCGCGCTAGCCATGATTTTGACGGAAGAAGGGTTGAAGTCCATCACCGAACACTGGATGGTCATCTTCGGCCCGCTCATCGTCTTGCTGATTACCGTAAGCCGGCTGGGCATTGCAGGCCTGCTGCAAGCGCGAGACGGTGACGGGGCAGGGCCTGCCCGCGGCGGCACTCGGGAAACGGCCTGGGCGCCCCCCGCTTTGGACAATGATAGCCAGCCGGCAAATAACACGGAAGCGAAGGAGCCGACGTGATGCTGCTGAGCGCCCGCAAGCTATTCAAACGCTATGGCGGCCTGACCGCCACCGACCAATTCGACCTGGACGTGAACAGCGGGGAAATCCACGCCATCATCGGGCCCAACGGCGCGGGCAAAAGCACCCTGGTTGGACAACTATCGGGCGAGATCCAGCCCGACGCCGGCCAGATCCTGCTCGATGGCCAGGACATCACCCACGAGCGCATCGAGCAACGCGCCCTGCGCGGCATCGCCCGTTCTTATCAGATCACGTCCGTCTTGCCTGAATTCTCGGCCCTGCAAAACGTCATGCTGGCGGTCCAGGCGCATCAAGGCCACAGTTTTCGTTTCTGGTCGCCAACCTGGTCGCAGGCCTCGCTGACCGAGCCGGCGCAAGAAGCCCTGGAACAGGTGGGGCTCGCAGAACGCATGCATATCCCGGCGGCAGCGATGGCGCATGGCGAGCAGCGCCAGCTGGAACTTGCCATGGCGCTGGCCGGCAAACCCCGGCTGCTGCTGCTGGATGAGCCCATGGCCGGCATGAGCCAAAGCGAATCCGCGCGCATGACCGATTTGCTGCTGTCGCTGAAGGGCCGCCACGGCATCGTGTTGGTGGAGCATGACATGGACGCCGTCTTTCGCCTGGCGGACCGCATTACCGTCCTCGTATATGGCCGCGGCATCGCCTGCGGCGCGCCCGCCGAGATCCGCAACAACCCCGATGTCAAAGCGGCTTACTTGGGGGATGGATGATGGCCGGCGCTACCCCCATGCTGGAGGTCAACGGCATCGACGCCTGCTATGGCGCCAGCCAGGCCTTGTTCGGCATGAGCTTCGAGGTGGACAGCGGCCAGTTCGTTACGTTGCTGGGCCGCAATGGCATGGGCAAGTCGACGACCGTCAAGGCCATAGTCGGCCTGATCGCGCCTGTGCGCGGCTCCATACGCTTTGCCGGCGACAGCATCCATGGTCTGGCCCCTTACAAGATCGCCAGAGCCGGAATAGGTTTGGTGCCGGAAGGCAGGCAGATCTTCCCCAATCTGACCGTGCGCGAAAACCTGCTTGCCACGGCGCGCAAACGGCCCGGCGGCGGACCGCAGTGGACGCTGCAGAAGATCTACGGCCTGTTCCCGCGCCTGGCCGAACGCGCCGGCAACCTGGGCGCCAACCTGTCCGGCGGGGAACAGCAAATGCTGGCCATAGGCCGCGCGCTCATGACCAACCCCAGCTTGCTGATCCTGGACGAAGCCACCGAGGGCCTGGCGCCTTTGATAAGGGCCGAAATATGGCAGTGCCTGGCCGAACTGAAGTCCATGGGCCTTACCATCGTCTGTATAGATAAAAACCTGAATTCCCTGCTTGCGCTCGCCGACCGGCACTGCATCATCGAAAAAGGCAAGGTCGTCTGGACGGGTACATCCCAACAGCTCGAGGCCCAGCGCGAGCACCTGCAAACCTATTTAGGCGTGTGAACCCGCCCACGGTAGCAATGAATTCCCGATACGGGACGCCAGCTACAAGTAGCACTGCCCATCCAAGTACGCCTTGCGCCAGCGATGGATGACGATGCGCTCGAACAGGCCGCCCACCGCGAACGGATCGGCATTCACGAAATCTTCCGCCTCGGCCCGTGTTTCCACGTCCACGATATAAAGACTACCGCTGCCCCCTGTGCCGTCATCCTCGAGCTTCGCCCCGCAAGCCAGCAGCAGGGACTTGTTTTCCTCCAGGAAATCCAGGTGCTTGTCGCGCAAAGCCTGGCGCAGGGCCTGGGTATGAGGCTTGTCAAACGTTTCGATCAGATAGGGCATAAGGCTTCCTTGGTTGACGGGAAATGCGGGCCGGCAGCGAGGCGGGCCGGCAGGCCGCGCGCTTGAATGCGCCGGTTCAAGATACACTCTTTTCATGCGCATGCTTTCTCGCGCAATAGTAATGTAATACGTAATACGCTTTTGTGGGACTGTGCCCGAACCGCCATGACTCTGCGCTCTCATGAACCCATTGCAGCCATCGCCACCGCGCCGGGGCGCGGCGGCATAGGCGTCGTACGCATCTCGGGCAGCGACTTGCAGCCCCTGGCGGCCCGCTTGTTCGATACCCCGCTGCAACCCCGCCATGCCCATTTTCTGCCGTTCAAAGGCAGCGACGGCGAGGCCATCGACGCCGGCATCGTGCTGTTTTTCAAAGGACCCCATTCCTATACCGGCGAAGACGTGCTCGAATTGCAAGGCCACGGCGGGCCCGCCGTGCTGCGCCGCCTGCTGCAGCACTGCCTGGACACCGGCAAAAGCCTGGGCCTTCGGCATGCGCAGCCCGGCGAATTCACCCAGCGCGCTTTCCTCAATGAACGCCTGGACCTGGCCCAGGCCGAAGCTGTCGCCGATTTGATCGACGCCTCGTCCGAGGCGGCCGCCCGCAGCGCCATGGCCTCGCTCAGCGGCGCCTTTTCCGAACACGTGAATGCGCTGGGCGACCGCGTCGTGCACCTGCGCATGCTGGTGGAAGCCACCCTGGATTTTCCAGAAGAGGAAATAGATTTCCTGGAAAAATACCAAGCCGGCGACATGCTGGAAGGCATACGGCAAGACCTGGACGCGCTCGCCAAACAAGCCCGCCAAGGCATGATCCTGCGCGAAGGCTTGCACGTCGTCCTCGCCGGTCAGCCCAACGTCGGCAAATCCAGCCTGCTCAACGCCCTGGCCGGCGACGACATCGCCATTGTCACCCCCATCGCGGGCACCACGCGCGACAAAGTCGTACAGCAAATCCACATACAGGGCGTGCCATTGCACATCGTCGACACCGCCGGACTGCGCGAAACCGAAGACACCGTCGAAAGCATAGGCATCGCCCGCACATGGGCCGAAATCGACAAAGCCAACGTCATCCTGCACCTGCAGGACGCGCGCGCCCCCAACGACGAACTGGACAGCGCCATCACCCGCCGACTCCCCCCGCGCACACCCGTTCTCAAGATATACAACAAGATCGACTTGCTGACGGACAGTGAAAGAGCGGGACTGCTGGCTCAGGGGCCGCAGCATCGCGTCTGCGCGCAGGCAGCGCCGGAACGCGATGCGAGTATTGCAGGCGGTAGAAGCGGCGACATTCGTGGCGATAGTGATAGTGGCAGCAGCCCAGGCCATTCAAGCCAGGCCGGCGCCATCGTGCCGAAAGACACAGAAGCCATAGACACCGCCGGCGCGGTTCCAGCCCAGCGCAGCCCAGAAGTCCTCGGCATCTCGGCCAAGACCGGCGAAGGCCTGGACGCCCTGCGCCAAAAGCTCCTGGACATCGCCGGCTGGGCGCCCGGCGCCGAATCCCCATGGCTCGCGCGCGAACGCCACATGACCGCGCTCAACAGCGCCGCCACCCACCTCGCCGCCGCCGCCGAACACGCCAGCCACGACGACCGCGTCCTGGACCTCTTCGCCGAAGAACTCCGCCTGGCCCACGAGGACCTATGCGCCATCACCGGCCAATTCACCAGCGATGATTTGCTGGGAGAGATTTTTTCCAGTTTTTGTATTGGGAAGTGATGTGACGCCGTTATCGAGCCATGATACAAGCCACCCTATCCTCGTCCCCCGCATACCAATGATGAGATCCGAGAAAGGTCCTCGTGCCTGACAAAGGGGAAGCGGAGCAGCCCGTAGGCGGGGACCGTACTGCGCCGCGCCCTTATTCATGGCTTCAGATTGGCAAACTCCACGATTTCCTTGTATTTCGCAGATTCCTTTGCCAAAAACTGATCGACATCTTCCGTACCATTGAAAGGCCTGGACCCTGCATCATGAAGACGCTTGCGCACTTCCGGATCCGACAGTCCGTCACGCAGCGCCTGCCGCAATCTGGCAATCACGGCATCGGGAGTCTTTTTAGGGGCGGCCAGCGTATACCAGTTTCCCATATTGAAGCCTTTGAATGCTCCATGCTCGGCCAAGGCGGGGATATCCGGGGTGCTCGAAGACCTGTCCCCTTCCGTCGTGCCGATCGCGACTAAGCGCCCGTCCCGAATATTAGATAGAGCGGACGAAAGCACCACGATCCCCAGTTCGATCTGACCACCAAGCAGATCCGTGGTTAGGGGCGCTGCACCTCGGTATGGAACATGCAGCATGGAAATTCCAGCGCTGTGGTTGATCAACTCACCGACAAGATGGAAAGAGGTGCCTACCCCAGACGTTCCATATGAAAGCGCCCCCGGACTTTTCTTCGCCCTCTGCACGAAGTCGTCTATGCTCTTGATGCCGCTCCTGGGATTGGCGACCAGCACCAGCGGCTGGCTATTGATCAATCCGATGTGAATAAGATCATTGATGCCGTCGTATTTAAGGTTGGAGTTCGTCAGCGTATTGATCGCGATTTCATTATTTGCTCCTACGAGCAGCGTGTAGCCATCCGGCGCGGACGATATCACTCTCTGCGCGCCGATGCTTCCGCCCGCGCCTCCCACATTTTCAACGACGACCGTACTCTTCAATTGTTTGGACAGTGCGTCGGCAATGATCCTGCCGGTGATATCACCACTTCCGCCCGGAGGATAGCCCACGATGATTTTAATTGGCTGTTTGGGATAATCAGCGCTCTGAGCATGAGCGGCCATGGTCCCCAGACATGCTGTGGAAATGATCGCGGCAAAGATCCTTCGCCCGATGACAGTGGTTAGACAGCGTGGGATCATTATGATTTTCTCCTATAAAGCCGATTCGAAGGCTTGGCGCGGTGCCCCGCTCCGACAGGCCGGTCCGTTAATCGGTGGTAATTGAATTGACTAAACGCCGCGGACGCTCATCCACATGCAGGGTAAATATGTCGGGACGGCCACTATTGCCTGCCACATCCAGATCGAACTTGGAGCGCGTCAATAGTCCAGGATCGATACTCGCGGTATGGATGAGGTCTTCGCCAAAAACCGGACCCTTCAATACGTTGCCCATTGGATCAATGATGCAGCTTCCCCCACGCGCGAGCACGGTATCGGCCGCCACCTCCTCCTTGAGCGGATAATTTTCGGGGAAGTCGGAGCGCCTGCCGTACTGACAGGCCGACAAGACATAGCACCGGCCTTCCCTGGCGATATGCCGCATGGTCGGTAGCCATGTTTCACGGTGGTCTGCGGTCGGAACGCAATACAGCGAAATACCCTTGGAATACATGGTGAGGCGCAGCATGGGCATGTAGTTCTCCCAGCATATGACAGCACCGATACGACCCAACGGAGTATCAAACACAGGGAGCGTCGAACCGTCGCCGAAACCCCATACAAGCCTTTCGGTTCCTGTGGGCATCAGTTTGCGATGCTTACCCAGCAGGCTGCCATCCGGAGCGAAAAACAGAACTACGCAAAATAGCGTACCCAGTTCGCGCTCGATGGCTCCGGTGACCAGATAAACGTTGTTTTCCAGCGCCGCCTGGCCGATACGGTGAGTTGCCTCACCAGGCACATCGACCGCCCCTTCGTAATACATTTGAAAGGCTTCGCGCCCCTCCTGAGTGCAAGTTCCCATGACGGATCCGAACCCTAAACCCTTGGCATGCCCGCCCACAAACGCTTCCGGAAAGACGACCAATCTGGCGCCTTCCTGCGCAGCGCGATAGGTATATTCCTTGAGTCGATCAATGGTTTTCCAGGGATTGAATGCGACTGAGGCGGTTTGGATCACGGAAGCCTTGAATGGTTTCGATTGCATTTCACTCGCTCCTTGCTGGAATATGGAGGGCGGCGTCCGCCTGTGTCACTGAGCGGACCGCAAGCTGTTGGCTGGCGCCGACCTCCAGGCGGAATACGTCCGGGCGTGCATAATGTCCAACCACATCGAAGTCATATTTGCCGCGCGCTACCTTCGACATGTCGATTTCCGCGGTAAGCAGGCATTCGTTTTCATACGCGGGTTCGGCCAACACGACACCAAGAGGGTCCACGATGCAACTGCCGCCTCGAATAAGGAAATCCCCCGCACCCGCTTCATCTTCTATCGGGTAGTTTTCGGGCAGATCCGCAAGCCGCAGAACCTGACAAGCCGACAGGACAAAGCTGCGGCCCTCCATGGCAACGGTTCGCATGGAGCATGGCCAGACATCGCTGTCATCCGTCGTCGGGGCGCAGTATAAGTTCATGCTCTGCGCGTACATTGCCATCCGGAGCGGGGGCATATAGTTTTCGCAGCCCATGATTGCGCCGATATTTCCGATCGGCGTATCGAACACGGCAATGCCGGAGCCATCTCCCCGTCCCCAAACATAGCGCTCGACACCGACGCTATTTAGTTTGCGGCGACTGCCGAGAAACTGCCCTTCCGGAGAAAAATGCAATGCGCTCGAGTACAAGGTGCCGGCTGCGCGTTCGACCGCGCCAATAACCAGGTAACAGGTATTTGCTTTGGCAATCGCCGCAAGTTCCGACACTTCTGGTCCTGGAATTTCAATTGCCGCCCGATAAAAACGGGCGAACATTTCGCGGCCTTCCGGCGTGCGAAGGCCAATCCGCGTACCAAAATCTATTCCATATGGATAGGATCCGACGAATGCCTCAGGAAAGACCACTAGACGGGCTTTTTGTGACGCAGCGCTTGATGTCCAGGCAGCAACCCTGTCGAGCGTCGCCTGTGTATCGAATCCGCAGGGAGCAGCCTGAACCACTGCTGCGGTGTAGGGACCAGGGATGCCGAGATTGTTCATAGAGTCGCTCCATTAGTATTTCCTGTCTGCATAAAGGTCACGGGTATATAGACCTCGCCCGCCATGAGCCGTCTGGCGGTCCTTAGCAGTTTGGCCGACGCCACAGTGCGTTCGTCATCGCCGGAAGCCTCGACATTGGCCTCGACTTTCAAAACGCCCGAAGGATGCTCGATGCAAAGAACCGGCGATACGCTTGCATCGCCCACCGCTTCGTGGGCCAGAGTGCCCTCTAGCGCGGCCGCGGCAGCCAGGCAAACAGCCCCCGTTACAGCGAAAGCCGTGTGGCAGGTATATGGCATGAAGTACCTGCCCGCAATGCCTCCCTTCACCGTCCGCGACGGAGCTACCAGCGTGAGCTTGGGCATCTCCAGATCAGCCACGTCGCCCAGACCCATGGCTCTACCGCCCGCCCGCCGGAGGAGTTCGACTCTGTTCAACAAATCCGGGTCTGCATTGATCTGCCCAGCGCTTTCATGCCCTGTCAGCCCGAAGTCCGATGCGCGTGCAATTACCATCGGTACCGCCGCATCGACGCAACTGACCGTCACGCCATTGAGCACTTCCTGCCTGTGACCTGTGGGTAATAACTTACCCGTCTTGGCGCCTTGCACCGCCTTGAAATCCAGCCACACAGCGGCGGCGGCGCCCGCAACTCCGTCTATCGAAGCATCCCCTTCATAAAGCGCTCTCCCCTGTGAGGTAGAGATGCTCGCATGAATGACTTTTCCAGTATTTACGTTATAGATCCGTACGTTCGTTGCGCTGCCGGTAGCGGCTACCAGGCCCGTATCAACCGAAAACGGGCCCACAGCCGCCAGCATGTTTCCGCAATTGACGGAATAGTCAATGGTGTTTTTGTGAACGCAGATTTGACCGAAAAGGTAATCGATATCCGCATCGTCACGCCGGCTACGGGAAATTATCGCGACCTTGTTTGTCAGCGAATCGATGCCCCCGATGCCATCTATCCTCCGGGGTTCAAGCGCACCCATCAGCCGGAGCAAAAGCCTGTCGCGCCTCACTCCAGGCTCGGGAAGGTCATGTTCCAGAAAGAAGGGCCCTTTTGAAGTGCCGCCCCGCATGATTACACAGGGTATTGCGTACTGATCAGCTATCTGCTGCATATCTGCCCCAACGCGGTTGCATATTACAAGACGTCTTTCATTGTTACGGCCATCATGCCGTATCGGCCGCAGCCGGGCAAACAACTTTTCGGCACTTGCGTCATGACCGATCTTCATCGTGCGGACGCATTTACCCGGGTAGAGTAGCAATCTGTTTTTGGCTGAAAGGTGGCTTCCATGAACAACACTTCCGACTTCTCGCAATCAGATTCTTTATTAAGAGATCGCATCGCCCGGTTCAAAGATCGCATCCAAACCGATGAGCCGAGGGTCCGGGCCTGGGTCTGGACCATCTCCGAACGGAAGATATTGGAAGACGCATCCACCCGCCCTGTTGGAGAAACCTCACCGCTGGGCAGCACCCTCTTCGGGGTGAAAGACATCATCGATGTTGCCGGAATGCCGACCAGGTATGGCAGCCGCGCCTATGAACATGCCACGGTCGCACCAGCCGATGCAGCATGCGTAGCACTGCTCCGGCAAGCGGGCGCCATTCCTGTCGGCAAGACGGTGACGGCCGAGTTGGCCTATGCCCAACCGGGCCTCACCCGCAATCCCTGGAACCCGGAACATACGCCTGGTGGATCTTCAAGCGGATCCGCCGCTGCTGTAGCTGCAGGCATGGTGCCGTTCGCGCTTGGGACGCAGACCGGCGGCTCGGTAATCAGGCCGGCGGCCTACTGTGGTGTCGTGGGGTTCAAGGCATCCAGGGGAGCGGTGAGCATGAGCGGGATCAAGCCGGTGAGCGAAAGCTTCGACAGCTTGGGATGGTTCACCCGATCGGTTCGGGATGCAATAAACATCGGGCGCGTACTAATGGAAGAGGACCTCTGCTCTTACGATTTCACAGGTATTCCAAAGCTGGGGGTACTCACTCAGGTAGGCCCGACTACTGTAGATGGCGAATCAGCTGAAGCGCTATCAGGTGTCGTCCAGCTTCTGGAGCGTAGCGGGATTCACCCGAAATGGGTGCAATTACCGATAAACACGGAACAGTTGCACATTTTGCAGCGCAAGATAATGACGCATGAGATGTATCGAAACTTCGCTTATGAACGCCTCCACGCCGCGGACAGGCTGGGCAAGTTGACCCTGGCCGCCATACGAGAAGGACAGGCCGTGACGACGACAGAATATGTACGCAGCCTGAATCAGCTAAGGCTGATCACAGCTCGCGCCACTGACGAAATAATCCGGTTCGACGCATTACTGACCTATAGCGCGCCCGGACCCGCTCCCAAAGGGCACACCCATACTGGCGAATCGTCATGCAACCGGGTTTGGTCCGCACTAGGATGCCCGGCCTTGCATCTTCCCACCGGCTTATCGAATAATGGCCTGCCCATCGGTGTGCAGTTGGTGGCGATGCCATGGAGCGACCTGCGTTTGCTGGAAATCGGACAGCAAATAGAACGCCTGATCAACTGGCGGGCACAATAGCTGAATCAGAGAGGGATCGGAGCCAATTCAAGGTATGCAATATCGCGGGACTGTTCATAATGGAAGCATCATGGCACAAAACCAGTCTGAAGGACGCATTGGGCTCCCGCAATGCAAGCGCCTTCACGCCACTGACGGGGCGGCGATCCAGGGTAATTTTTGGCAGTACGGCTACCAGGTCCCCGCTACGAACCAATTCAATCGCTGCATCGAAGCTGTACACGCTTGCAGCCACCCCCGGTTCAGGCGTTTCCAAAAGCCGCATTGGGGAAAAGTCCAGCAATGCACTTCCTTGCGGTCTTCCAACGTTCGGATATTCGAGCACATCCTGATAGCGTACGGCGTCCCTCGAGGCCAGCGGATGGTCCTCAGATACAGCCACGATCAAGTCGCTGCTTTTGTAAGGCATCGATGTCACCCCGCCACGAGCCGCCGACTCTGCGCAAATCCCTATGTCAATGTGTCCCGCCAATAACGACGAGATGACATCGGCGCTTATTTTCTCTTCGAGCCGTATCGTAATGCCTGGATGAGCATTCTGGAACCGCGTCAGATCTGCATTAAGCCCCAACAAAAAAGCAGTGGTATTGGCAGCCAGCCTGACCTCACCCGATTCCCCCGCCATCGTCTGCGCGAGATCACGCGAGAACTGTGATATCCGGCTTAAAAGTTCGTCGGTGCAGCGCACCATCGCTGAACCGGCAGGCGTGAGCTTTATCCCATCGGGCATCCTGATAGCCAGGCGCGCATTGACACGGGACTCAAGCTCGAGGATCCGCTTACTAACTGCCGACGGCGTCATATTCATCAGTTCCGCCGTTTTCACGAAGCTTCCGGTTTCCGCAATTACGGATAGCAGCTGCATGCTGCGTAAATCGAATCTATACATGGACGAAGCCAACAGAATAAAAAATCTACGGAGTCGGCAGGTCAAGCGGCCGGTCTCGCAGGTAACGCCTCAAGGAGAGTTCCATTCGGGGATTTATCGGCTCATATTGATCTCCCGCACAGCCGCAGCCTGTTTCTCGCTCTTATAGCATGCCGTCCATGCAAGACTGCACCCATCGCGTTCGCCGCAAAGACATCGGCCTGCTCGATACGCGCTTTTCGCAGATAGCGGGCGCCGCTTATGAGTACAGGCCGGCGGACAGGCATTTTGCCTGCTTTGCCTTTCCAGCGGGCTATGGCCAAAGAAAAGCCAAACGATAAAGTTACAAGGAAGCGGCAAGGCTATCTATCGGAAGAAATACGTCTCAACTCCCGCCAATTTTTTCTCTATACTACGAAAAGTGTAAAAATATGTTTTTCTCCACAGGTTTATCCCTAGCCTTATCCACCGCCCGCCCGGCGCTTTCTTGATTGGAAATCCAGGATGGCTATAACCACCAAAAACAAGCATAAGGCGCAGTGTATTGATTGCAAG
>Ga0182738_1002402_pt1 | contig 22233 bp, 20 predicted proteins | sample eDN5th30CBELigMG_FD_128876 | JGI IMG/M metagenome (GOLD analysis project Ga0182738, IMG submission 128876) | Enriched Miracle-Growth compost microbial communities from Emeryville, California, USA - eDNA 5th pass 30_C BE-Lig MG (version 2)... ...
AAAAAAAAAGTTATTATTAACACAACAAGAATGTTAGACAATTCGTAACTTGAACTAAGAACTATTATTTTTTCTTTAATTTACTTACATCTCTTTTTGTTTCTTCATCAGAACTTTCAACCGTAGCATTTCTCTTTGTACTGGTACTCTCAGGTTCTTTTCTTTGGGTACTTTCTTCTTCATCTTTTTTCTTTTCTCCTTCTCCTTCTTCATCAGAATCTTCTATTTCAGACAAATAATCGGGATCTGAATCATTAACATCCTTTTTGATCATTTTATGCCAAGTATAAATTTCGCCAAACAGCATCTTATATTCATCATCTTCAAATCTGAGATTTTGAGGAACTTTAATCTGATAATCTGGTCTTTGAATAACTTCAATATCATTATCCATAACAGAAGGAGCAGCAAGTAGCATGTCAATAATAGTAGTTGATCTCTTTGCATTCTGATTTTTGATATCTTGCATGAATTTATCAAGGTCAAATTCGGTTTTCTTGGTTTCTGGAGAGTTGATTTCAGTTGCCAACAGAGATTGTTTCGAGCCAAGAACAGGAACTTCAGAAACAGCAGCAAATTCTGTGTCGATGATATTCATGGCATCATGGTACAACATATTCTGATCGTGTCCAAATTTGCTTGCAGTAGTAAAGTTGGTTTCTTTTCTATGTCTTGAGGCAGTAGGGCTAGAATTCTTGGATATATTCAAAGTAGCTGACATATTGCTTTGCTTTCTGTCTCTCAAATGATTATTATTTGGGGAGAGGTTTTTTCCGTATCCAAAATCATATCCCAATCCACGAAGTCCATTCTCATCCTTTCTTGTTGGAGATTGAGTTTTCACAAGACCAACGCTGGATCTAGCTTCTTGTTTATATTTTGAATTAGGACTATTAGCGTGGCTATTTGAAAGATGAGCAGAAGCTCGATTTTTATCAGCAGCAGCAGGCTTTGAGCTTGAGCTATGGTGTCTTTGATGACGAGGTTCTGGTCCAGTGCTTTGATTTATATAAATATTGTGATAATCGTCGTTTGTTGTCTGTTGAATATTGTAAAAAGGTACGCTGGATTGCCTGGCATATTTTGATGATATTCTATCGCCCTTTTCTTCTTCTTCTTCTTCGTAAGGATGATCTTTATTAGGGAGCGGATGTTTGACTTTTGCACTTCTTACACGTTTAGCAGCAGCCGGGACTTTGTTATTTCCTCTGGGGCGATCTTCTTCGTCAGTTGTACCATCTGTAATTTGAGATTTGAGGCCTGGGCTCAAGCTGTATCTATGCGTAGCAGGGTCATCTTTTTTCAAATTCATAACGCCATTTTTTTGTGGGCCTTTAGATTTGCTATGATGATGTTGAGAGATTGTGCTATTGGTGTTCCCGCCAGCAGCAGCAGTTTCAAGATGTCTTCTTGGACTAAAGTGGCTTAGTTGTGTTGTATGCTTCTGAGCAGCGGGAGATTCATCTGTTTTAAGAATAGCCGAGCTGCTGCTTTCATTATGGGTTCTTGCACGATCTCTATTCTTACTCTTTGGGCTTTTACTGTTGGGTTGAACACTGAGTGTTGATTTGTGCATTGGCGAATAATCTTGCTGTACACCTTCTTCTCCAACCAAGGCGTCAGCAGCACTTGACCTCTTTGCTAATTGGAGACTATCCTTTTTAGTGCCAGCAGATGAAGTTGTCGATTTTTTATTGTTGGATTGATTGATATCAATATTGAAGGGCTTTTGATTGGTGGAGGAGGAGGGTTTTTTGCCTCCAGAGCTTTTTGTAGAAATAGCAGCAGAAGGCGAAGGTCTTCTTTCAGGTTCGCGAATGCTTTCCCGATCATTGTCATCAAGATCATCATTGACGAGAGAATTAGTATTTCCAGTTATAGTTATTTGACTTTGCTTGCGATTTTCAGTCTTTATGCTGCTGATTTGGCTTACTCTGAGATTAGTCGGAGAATTATCTCTTTGAGGATTATTTTGGTTTGATTTTTGTTTTTGAAGAGTGGCAGACCCAAGCTCGCTGTTGGTCATTGCTTGACTATCTTTGGAGTTTTGCTTTTTCATCGTTGGAGACTTGGCATCGTCAGTTTTATCTTTGTATTTATTATTGATAGCATTGATTCTCTCATTATAATAATCGTTGAGTCTTTTCTGTTCAGCCTCGATTTCTTGTTGGCGAGCTCTTTGTGCCTCGGGTGTTTGGCTGGGATCTTGTTTCGGTTCCTTTGTAGTTATTTTTATTGCTTCGTACTTTTTAACGGTCGAATATGTCTTTCTCTCTTTACACAGAGGCTCCTTTTTTGCTGGTCTATCTTCTTCAGTAGTTTTTTTCTTCATAAACCTCTGTGAATTTTCCATTTTCTTCCCATGCGTTTCTCCCTCTTCTTCAACTTCTCCTTCACTCACCACTTCTTCCCCTTCATTAGTATAACGACTTTTTTTCGTTTCTAATCTTCCCCCAATATTCTCTCCTTCTTCTTCATTATCAAATTGTTCATTCCCATCTTCTCCTTCTTCATTCCCTTCATTTTCTCCATCTTCATCATTCTCCCCATCTTCCTTTTCCTCTTCATCTTCATCCTCAACTTCATTTTGGCTCGCCCTGGCAGCCAACATTTTTCTTTTTTGTTGATTTTTTAATTGTTGCTTCCTTCTCTTTTCCATTCTTTCTTCAAAGTCTTCTTCCGCATCTTCGTCATACTCCTCCTCGTCATCAAATCCTTCTTCCTCATCTTCCTCTTGAGAAACATTCAAAGTACCATCTTGATCAGGGAAGGTGCTCTTTTTGTAGACCCTCTTTTTGGGGCTATGTGATTTGCGTAGATCAGGATGCGATTCGGAATGAAGAAGACTATCCATAGTTTTATCAACTTCATTATTCAATTTATTGTCAAGATAGTCATCGAGTTGTTTTTGAACAATATAGTCAGGATAATCATCTTGATCATCCTCATCTCTTTCATGGTAAAAATCATTATAATTTTGCATCCAAACTTTGAAGTTCTTGGGGACTTTGACCATAAGTCCGTTTCTATTGATTTGACCAAGAGCTTTAGAATATTCTCTCGTGATCTTTTTAACAATAGTTTGAGTATCATATCTCTTGTCAGTCAACATATCGGAATACTTTTCAATGATTTTCTTTTGAAGTTTTTCAGGATTATACTTGTGTTTTATTCTTCTAAATCCTCCTTCACCATCAATGATATTCATGTCAACTTCGATATGATTTGACTGTAATCTTATTCCACTTGCATTTTTACTCAGCATATCTCCTTTATTTTTCTTTGTCTGCTTATATTGTCGCAATAGGTGCTCTGAGATTGGTGATGGAATAAGTAAAGATTTAAGAATCTCCCGTGGGTCTTTAACAGAAGGATGTTTGATTTTGGAGACGATTTTGTGGATTTCCTTTTCAAAGTCCTGCACTGGTTGTCCTCTGAGGAAATTGCTTTGGTTGTCATCATTAGAACCAAGAGTAGTTTTCCAATTTTCGACTGTATAAAGTTTGTCAAATTCATAAAAGAGTTTTCTTTTATGATCTCTTCTATTCTCTTTCGGTCCTCTAGGACTTAAAAATGTACTTTCCATTTCAATTTTGTTTTGAGAGCGTCTTGCTAAAGAAAAATTATGGGAGCGAGTTCAAAAAGGAATGTCTATACCTTGTAAGAACTTTTTGCCATCGGTGATAATCTCCATGGGAGACCAACTTTGGTGGTTTGTGGACTTTTTCTTATCAGTTTTAATATTTTGAATGGCTTGGTTGATTCTCCTTCTTTCAAGAGCTATTTTATTATCGACAGATTTTAGTTGAAGACTGGCCTCAGCTAGAGCAGTTTCGTATTGACATTCAATGTGATCTAAGGAAAGGGTGAAATGAGATTTTAAAATAGGCATCTGAGATTTACTGAATTTGGATTTGGTAGCACTGAGGTTGAGTTGTTTAATAAGACTGAACTTGGATTTGGTTTCATAAAGGACCTTTTCGACTTCACCATCAGAAAGGTCAAGGTCTATTAACTTTTGTACAGGCGATTTCATCCAAGATAAGGTTTATTTGTAATAAAGCAAATGCAGTCCAAAACCAAATTAATTTTATATGACACTGAAAAGGTTGCAAAATTTTTCCCCTTCCTTATTGTACGATTGATTTAGATATACTTTAATGTTTATGTAAATAAAAATGGGTTGGAATTTATTCCTTCAGAAAGTTATTTTTCTTGCGAAAGTGTGAACTGGAAGTGTAAGGAAAAACTTTGAAAAAAGAAAGTCCATCATAGATCTGAAAAATATGAAAGATTGAAATTTGGATACTTGAATTTTTTCACTCTCTCGAAAAAAATTTTGAGGTTGTTTCCATCAAAGGTCTTGCTGATGAGAAAAAAGCCTCTAAAACTATGATTGATCAAAGAGATTTTTTCTTTTTTCAGAGAAAAAATTTTAATCAGTAAAAATCAAAATGACTTTTTTTCAGAAAAAATTTTCGAGAAAAATTTCAAATTCTCAGAGAAATTCTTTTCAAGAAAAAAACAAAAGTTTGACTTATGAGATAATTTATCATTATGAGTTTAAAGAAGAAATCCGAGGATGAACAAAATTTTTCTTCAAAAAAGTCTTGAAATGAATTAAACTGAGACTTTACTGATGTTGAGCCAGTAGAAAGAGAAAATTTTGAGTTCGGGTATGGAATAATCTGAGAGTTGAAAAACTAAGTACGTTAGTTAGTTCTGGGAGATAATTCTAAGAAGAAAAAGTTTTTAATTAAGGTTATGTGAAAGATCAAGATTTTCGCGCGAGTTTATAAATCCTTGCAACTGAAGTACAACCTTTGCCGACATTTTAGGATTTTTGCGATAAAAACACTTTTTCTAAAACTAAATGCGAGGATTGCTCATTTTTGAAAAAAAAACTGTTCTCTTAAACTGACAACAGTAATATCCCACATACTCTTTTAGAGATTTAATACATTTTCAAAGAGAATCCTCTTATTTTTCCCCCCGAAGAGGTTGGGACCGTTTTCAACTACCCCACAATGAGAACTGATTCGAATCTGTTTGATTTTGATAATGAAGGAAATTAATTTCAACCCAATATATCTTGGCATTTCTTCTTTATAAAAGAATTTGTCAGATTGGAGTCTATTTTTTGCATGCAAAAACATGTCTAGGGTCAGTTGCTGGAGTCAAAGCACGTATCAGTGAACTTTCAGAAGCATTTATAACAAAAAATAAGGGACTTTTGATGCGAGTAGGCAAGTCTGAGACTGGTATTTATTAATTGATAAACATAAAAAAAGGGTCTAATTTAAACTCCTGTGAGGAAACACCCAATATTATTTTGCAACTAAAATTAGTTTATCTCGGTTTTCAAACAGTTTTGGTGTATTTTCTCTTCAAAAACGTTTTTTTAAAGGTTTTGCTCTTTCAAGAGAAGGAGATGAGATGTTTTCTCCAGGCTAATTCTCTCGAAAAGGTGAAATTTTTTACTCCAAATATATGGAAATTTCTAGATTCGAAAATTTAATAATAAAAGGGCAAAAATAGGGAAGCAAGATTCTGTGGTACACGAGTGAGGAAGATGTGGATCATAGAGAGGGCTTGATTTGATTCGTTGAGAGAAAAAAAGGGTCTTGTTTTTGAATTACAGACATTTAAAATTATATATTTCAACGACCTTTAATTAACATTTACCTTTTGTTTGTGTCATATAGTCATAGAAATTTTATATGGGTTGTTCTGCAAGCAAGCGTACACAAGGCCAAGTAATCAGCGTCAGAATGTAATTCTTCAACTCTTGAATCTTTTCTAAATTGTTTGTTTCTTTTAGTAATGCGGGCCCTACAGTGAGCTCTTCAGGTCTACAAGCAGCATCAGATGGTAATATAAATTCCAATTTATTGGAAGGAAGTCAAGTTTACAAAGAAAAGGGATGTGGTCTCTCGACAAGTCTTCCGAGCTCGCCTGTTGGAGATTCTGAGATTCCAGCTTCAAAATTTGAGCAAGCTATTGCTGGGAAACTTCCAACAGTTAACTTGCCTCCAAAAGATAATAACCATCCCGATTTTTCATTTAAACGAAGTCCTGAAACTTCTTTGGAAAAGGACCGAGAGAATGGTTTTAACAACAACATGACCCTTGGACTCTCCAATTCAGGTTTGGAACAGAATTTGAGGAAGGATTCTCGGAATAATACTACTGCAAGGTTCTTGAATGGAAATAGTTTGATGGTTGAGAATAGAAATTCGGATCGAAATCCAATTCTTATTGATACATCAGGCTCAGTTCTGCCCAACTCAATTTTAGTTGAGGGAAAAAGCAAAGATACTGAGGATGTGAATAGTTGTCAGAAACCGAACGTGGACATGGCGGGGTTAGCTTTTTCGTTTATGAACGTGAAATTCGATAATAGCAGCCAGCCTAACGTGTTTTCTTTTGAGAATAGTCACCAACTGACTGGTCAGCCGGATAATAAAAGTCCTCAGAATCCTTTTATAAATCCCTTTAATAGTCGATTTTCTTTTGCCGCTCCTGCTAAAGAGAGCGAGAGACAATTGCAAGATACTCAGCTCATGGCTCTTTCCGAAGTTTCTTCTTTATCTTGCCAGTCTACTGCCAGAGGAAACTTGGAGCATAGAGGATCTGGAGATTTTCCAAGATTATCCCACGATTCTAGGACACCTAGCCCACAAAAGATGCCAGCAAATTCTATTACAATAATTAACAGTCTGAATGTAAATCAAGAAGAAAATCGCAAGTTTTCTTTGCTTTCTACTCAACAAGAAAACAATTCCACCCATCCTAGCTCTTCAGTTGGCACCATTGTAAGTCTTGGCTCTCTTTGTAAAGATGAGACCAAGAAACAAGCTCTTTCAATGAGATTCACCAGGAACTTGCTTGATCTCGTTAAACCTCCCAGTACAAAGAATATCGACAGTCTCAAGGAGTTTGGGACAAAATCTTTGAATACAATTGGATCTCTTCCTGACGAGCCAGTAATGGAAGGAAAGAATTCTTTGCATATGAGTGCAAAGATTGCAAGCGCTTCAACAATTCCCTTGGGGTCAAGGCCAAGGATTTCAAGTCGCACAAAGTTAGATATGAGAGCGAATTTGCTTGATTTGGCAAAAGAAGATGAGGAGGAAGACGAAGATGAAGTTGAAGTTGGAGTTGATGAGCCAGTTTCTACAACAAAGCAAACAAGTGCAGATAAGAAGAATAATACTATACATAGCCATCGATCTATCGAGCTACAAAACTTGGAAATGGAAGATGGGGATGAAGTTCAAGAGGAAGCTCCTTCTTCAATCATTTATCATAGTGCTCAGACTAGTATGAATAATTTTACAAGAAGCCCAAATCATTTGTTGCTTTCAAGGCAAAATTCTTCGTTTAGCAGAGTTGACGGGTCTACTTTCTTGGATAAAACAATATACAATCTTGAGGATAACATAACAAGGTTGGATCTGGATAAATATTCAATTTACGAGCAAATTGATCATGTGGAAGTTGATGACCGAAGTAATATCAGCGGGAACGATAACATTTCGATGAATAGAATTTTGGATTATAAAGGGCTGAACACTTCAATGAATCAACATGAGACCTCTGGATATCTTCCACAAACTCCAACTGAGCCAACTTCGACAAAAAATCAATTTACAAGAATGAGACCAAAGAGTATTTGCGAAGTTGATAAGGGAAAAGTTCATGATACTTCTGGAACCTTTCTATCCCCAGCCATGATTCCAATGCAATCTTTGACTAACTTGCCATCTGAAAGACCTTCTCGAAGAGAATATTATAAAGCTTCTTCAACAGTCATTGAAACTAGACAAGTCGATAAAAGTGTTGATGATGAGGGGCAAAAGAAAATTAATCAATATCTCTTGATTAAAGACCTTGGTCGCGGTGGCTTTGGTAAAGTCAAATTGGCTCTTCACAGTGAAACCAAAGCTCAGTATGCGATAAAGATAGCAAATAAGCAGAGATTGAAGAAGAAATTATTGACAAGAACAAAGAGTGCATACACTCAATTGGCAACAGAAATTGCTATCATGAAGAAAATGGATCATCCAAATATTGTGAAGTTATTTGAAGTCATCGATGACCCAAATAACGACAATTTGTATCTGACAATGGAGTTTATCAAGAAAGGATCAGTTTTATCCAGAGCTTACTGGAAACATGAAATTAAAACTCAAGGAGCCAGTCTTCGGGAAGATGATTCAGAAAACTTTAGAAATCTGAGATTATCTGAAGAAAAAGCCAAAAAATATTTCAGGCATCTTGTTCTAGCTCTCGATTATTGTAAGAAATTATTTTGAGAAATATAGTTTATTAATTCGATTGATAGTACATAATACAGTGGGAATTATACATCGTGATATCAAGCCAGAAAACCTTTTGATTTCTGAAGATGATATCTTGAAGGTGTCTGATTTTGGCATTTCAAAGATCATGTCTGATGGTGATGATCTTCTTGAAAATAGTGCTGGTACCAAATTATATCTCGCTCCTGAAACATGGAAAGGTAATGGTTGATACTGAATGGAAGGACCTTAACCATTCCCGTAGGAAAGAGTTTTAAGGGAAAGCCAGCTGATATATGGGCTGCAGGTGGTACATTGTACTATTTTATGTTTGGGAGACCTCCTTTCCAAGGTTTCACTGCTGATGAAGTCAAACATAAAATCCTTGAAAAAGAGTTGGAATTCCCTGCGGATATCACTGTAAATCCTGAGATAACTGAATTGATCAAAGCATGTTTAATCAAAGATCCTGATCAAAGAATTACTCTTGATCAAATCATGGTATTGGGACCTTTTTGTAGAAGATTTCATTAACCTCATTGCTTAGCAAAATAAATGGTTGACAGATAATGGAATGAATCCGTTGATCCATATGGGAGGAGAGTTGACATTGAATGATGACGATATCAGTAAAGCTTTGACCAAGATCAGTTTTATGGCTGCGATTATGGTGACGGCTAAAGTCAAGAGAAGAGCAAATATGGCCAGGTTAAATGTCGAAAGAAAAAAAAGTAATTGGAAAATATTTTCATCAACTTATCATTTAAAAAGGTCAAACCCAAAGGTTGCAAGTTCCTGTTCACGAGACACCAAAAAACTTTTAAATCCAGTTGGACCCTAGAAATTTGTGATGTACAGTTTGAATAAATTTTGTGGTTTTTTTAACATTCCATTCCAATCCAATTGACCTAAAAAGACAAATAAAAAGGGGTCTATTTTTGTGTATTTAATTTTGTAAAAGTATGTATGTCTAGTTTGCATTGCTGCTTTTTGTATTATATTTTTGTTTATCGTTTACTCACTTTTTCTTATTATTAAAATCCCCTCACTTTTACCAAACTCTCCAAAATCCTACACTACCCAATTTCATTCCTTAAAGATTTATGCGCCCTTCCTTCTCTCTGAACCTCAAAGGCCGCGATTCCGTCTCCATGGAAAAGCTCGCCATCCAGTCCATCCAAAAACAAAGCCTCACGCCGAAACTTGCTCCCGTATCTCCCCGTCAATCATCAATTAGTCCTCTCCTCAGCCTACGCAGTTCCAACAAAAAATCCTCTTTATTTTTCAATTTCAATGCTGAGAGAGTCATTTCCCCACAGTCCGCGACCGTCCAGCCGCCAAATCCTTCACTTTTGCTTTCACATCCAGGATCTCAGAATAATTCCCCAAGGAAAACTATTATTCATCACAGTCATCCCTTTTTTAATGTGGAAAGTGAGCCTGCTCTCAGAACCCAAACAAAAATGAAAACGACAATGAGCGGACTGAAGTCAATAAAGACTCCAAGTAGAGCAGAGAATATAAGAAGCGCTACACACGTAATGCTAAGTTCACATAGAACTCCTCAGACAGAATTTGATTTGAGAGGTTATGCTACAGTTTCTTCGCTGGATACTTCTCCAACGTTTTGGAGAGGAGAATCTACAATTCAAAGTCCAATGATAAGAGATACAGAGTCAAGAGGGATATTTATGATAAATAAGAAAAAGTACAAGATCAAAGCTCCTGAGACTGCATTGTTTTCAAAGACTTCAGGATTTCAAGAAAGAAAAGAGATAAATTTCATAAAAGAGCAAGCGAAGTTGCAAGTGTATAGAAAGAATAGAGTCATCAGTCCGGGCAGAAAGATGAATGGAATTGGTGAAGCGGATATATTGCAAAAGAAAAGAGGAGAGTGGACAAAAGAAGATGAAGCAAAAGTGGATGTGTTGAGAAGAAAAGTGGAGATTTTTAATAAATTCCAACCTTCTCTAACTCTTGATGAACGAAAGAATCTTTATAAACAAATGATACTTCAGTATCATCCTGATAAAACTAAACACAAAAAAGAGTTTGCAGAAGAGATCTTTAATTATTTACAAACTAACAAATCTAAATTCATTCCCATTCTTTGAGAGAGAGGGGGATTGAGGTTATTTGGATTTTTATTTGAAATGTAACATAAATATTCTAGGTAGATAAAGAAGTTTGTCTCTTCTTTGTTTTTTTAACAACTTTTGTTTGATTTTTTGCTTGTATGCATCTTAAAAATTTCGTATTCTCTTTGGTACAATCAGAACTAAAAGAAGTCTCTCGTATTTTACCAGTTTTTTTGAGATTTATTTAATCGTTAATTTTTCCATCAGAATAACAGAAATATTTGGAGAATCAACTCCAGTATCTTCCGAATTAAAATGTATCGAGACGAAGATCATCAAAATATCTCAAAACAGGAGCTCTCCCAGCTCTTTAAAACCTTTATCCAAAATGACAAGAACTTTTTAGCAAAACATAATAATCTATCGACGATCCGCAAATCCCCAAAAAGAGATCGTTCCCAATCAAACAACAGAGGCAGTCCACAACCCAGAGGATCTCCAATGAGCAGGCCAAAGTCAGATCCAAATATGAATCAAACATTTTCAAGGCCAAAACCCTCTTTTATAAACCGATCTCAAGTTTTGACTCAGCTTTCTCGGATAATGAACAAGAAATACGAGAATAGTGATGAATTTCGGTATATTATCAAGAAGATTTTTGAGTTCTACGCTTCTTTTGCTGATCGACTCAACACTGAAATTCTCAAACTCGCCAATTTATATAAATTTGCTGACAATGCTAGCCTTCTTAGCAAAGAAATAACTCACCGCACATTCGACAGTCTTTTTTATAAACATTGCCAGAAGCAAGCTTCTATCAATTTTGAGCAGTTCCTGCTATTGTTGGTGGATGTTAGTGTTCTCAAATACCCAAATTTGGATCATAAAGATGCTTTTACAGAGCTATTTAACTCACACTTAAAAGGATTGTATAAAACAATTTTCAAGGATACAGATTTTGGAGAATATGAAACTATATTGAGAGAGCCAGTCTACGAAGAAACTTTTGCTGTATTGAGAATAATTAGTCCAATGATGGCGAAATTGCACAGTCATTATTTTCGTTATGAATATCAGAAACTGGATAGTATTGAAGTTGAGAATAAATGCGAAGGATGTGCAAAGACTTTTTTGAAGGATTTTGAGATATGTCCTCAATTAATCAGCTTTGGATTAGCGCATACAGTTTTAAGGGAACTTCTCAATAGTGATTCGAATCAATTATTTGACATTGTTGGTGAGATATTGGGTTTGGAATATGATGTTGGAGTCGAGTTTACTTTGAGTAAATTTTTGATATTTTTGTTAAGAATAGCTATGATATGGGGATTCCAGCATTATCAAGGAAGATTCTTTGGAGAGAATGCAGAGATCTCTCAACAAGATGTCTTGATTATGTTGTTGGAAAAGATGGAGATTTCAAAAGGATGTATGGAATTTAAAGAAGATTGTTCAACACAGAAGTTTTCTTTATTACCAAAAAAGTTATATGAACATAAAAGGGCAGAGACTGCGTATTCAAGTTATGTTGGAGGGTCAGGATTACCTTCGCAAACAAGAGGGAGGAGAAAATTAAGTGGAAATTCTTCAGATTTTCTTCCTTTGGCAAGTATGGAGGATTGTGTTCTCCATCAATCAAAAAGAAGAAATTATGGGAACGAGAATAGAAAGACACCAAGTCCATTAAAATGGGCAAAAGCGAGTCTAGGCACAAGTCGAGTGATAAACGTATTTGAGAAGAACAAAGAGAGTTTGAATGCTCTTTTCAGAAAATATTGTGTGGTTGCTTTAGGTGAGAACGAAACATCAAGAACTCGGGCTTTTGGAATTGTGAAGTTATTTAAACAGGCTAGGTTGATGAAAGGTATTGGGAATCAAGAAGAAATGAGGGTTCAAGGAAATATTTTGGACGATGATGAGGTAAATCCTCAAGCAAGATTGATAAAGCATATGGAGCTTGATTTATTTTTGAGAGAATTGACTTCTCAAAATTTACTTCGAGCAAACAATCTCAAAATTCTTTCTCAAAATCAGAACCAGGATGAAGAAAATATTTCTATTAATAATAAGGATCCAAAAGATCGATGCGATAGTTTTCTTGACTTTTTGAAGTCGATACAATACGTTTCAAGTCATGTATATCCTCAGTTTGAACTGGATGTGGCAATTTCATATGTGATTGAAAATCATTTGTTCCCTCTTTTAAAAGAAAAGAAGTTACCAAGTGAAGAAATTGAACTCAGAGGACAAGTTAAAAAGATTGTCAACCTTTTAAGTGAACCTGAACTTGTATCAGACATTATTTTTACACGATAAATAATCATTCCATATAGGTGGATGTGCTGGGAAAATTGAAGAAATGTTTAGGATACTTTTACAAAGCATACTCCAAGTCAGATGGCAAGATGAATGTGGAAGATTTTGTTCATTTTAACAGGACCTTTAAAGTGATTCCCGATATCGTTTCAAAGGCCAAGTTGATGGATGTGTTGGGAACTTTATTCTTCTTATCAGAAAGGTTGGCTCAGAGCGAGAAGACTGGGACTAAAAGGTCAAAATCTCCGTTAGATATAAATAAACGCAGAACAGGACTAATTATTGATGAGAATTTATTTGTCGAAGCGCTAGCGTTAATTGCTGCAAGATTAGAAACCAACCTAGCAGGTGGAATCTTGGATAAGCTGATATTTGTTTTGGAGAAGATAAAGGAAGGATGCTATTTAAGCGCAAATGAAAGGATTTTAGCTCCAACTGAGTAAGAAAATTTAGAGTGAAAATGTTTTTAATAGTAAATTCTTATAGATTAAAGAAAAGCAAGAAAGAGATTCAAGAATTGATAAATTACACAAAATCAAGGTATTTAAATATCATACAGAGTGGTCTTACGAATGTGAATAAGCATCATGTAAATAATAAAACAAAGATGAATTTTGAGAATTTTGATGAGATTTTTATTGTAAATAAGTAAATGGATAATTTTTTATATGAATGTACTCTTCTTCTCTATGATGTGAGAAATAATTAAATGGTGAAAGAAAGGGTTTTGTCCCTGTTTGAATTGAATAATAATAAACAAATGTCGCAAGATGAAGCTGAAAATTAAAAATCACACAAAGTCGAAAACTACCATAAATAAACAAAGCCAGCCTTTATAAAAAAGGGGAGATATGAATGAACTGTGGTGGAAGGAAAAAAACAACATTGATTAAAAAGAGCCATAAGCCATGATGTATTTTGAAATCAGTAATAAAGAATGCTTTGATTTATATTAGTATCTGGGACTTCTAAAGGAGTTGACGGTGATTTCAGTTTGTGGAGGCTGAAATAGTTCTGATCCAAATGTGATTCTTATATTCTTTGTAGGTGCAAGTCCAAAACTAATTTTCCCCAAAAATTCAATCAATGGCACTGTAAAATCTTCCGAAAAATCAAACTCAATATGGTCCATATCTTTTGGCAAAACGAGCTCACAAAGTCCTCTGCATTTATCTAATTGAAATGTATTAGTTCTAAATTCTTGTGAAATATTCTTACTATACAACTGTTGGGCATGTTTGAATGGGATTAACCTATCTTTGAGTCCGTGTACAATAAAAGTAGGACAAGTGACCCTTGAAATATGCTCCAAATTATTGAATCTTTCCTTGATTAAATATTGGGCCCATTTTCCAGCCAAGTGATGGACAACGGCTCTAATAGAAGTAAAAGCAGACATGAGCACAAGAGCACCAATGTTTTTTCTGGAAGCAAGCCATGTTGCAGGTCCACTACCGATAGATCTTCCAAAAACAATAATATTCCTTGGATGCATATTCATCTTGGTGGTTAAATAATCAAAGACTGCTTCAGCATCAGCTTGAATTTGTTGTTCTGATGAATTGCCTTTGTATAATCCGTATCCGGGATACTCCACTGCAATCACAATAATCTAGGTTTTTTTAGATAAATTATTCAACTTAAAATTTCTTACATTGAGAGAATCTCTGATGTGAGTGAGGAGTTCACGAGAAAGATGGATATCTTCACCATTACCATGGAAATAGATGATGACTTTATTGGTAGGAAGTCTAGGTTTCAAAACAAGGCAAGGGATTTTATGTTCAATGACGAGTTCTTCAGGATTTTTAGGTTTGATCATTGGACTGATTGACAATTTTGAATGAAGAGTGAATCGCTCTTTAAATCTTTCAGTGTGAGGTCTTCCATCTCTTTCAGGAGAGAAATCAGTTTGTTGAGTGATGTATTCAGTCACGACTTTACGGCCATATCCATCTCTGGAACCGCTATGAGGATTGCAAAAGACTTTAGTTTCATATTTTGAGATATTCTTGGGAAGGTTAAATGAAGTCAGCACTTCAGGATGCTCATTCACATTTCCTTCGTCAAAGTCCACCTCTTCCAAAGGTGCAACATCAAAAGTTTGAGAGACTTTTTTGACGTGTGAAGGTTTGTTTTTCCTCTTGAGGGGAGCTTTGGGGCGGGCATATGGAGTATTTTCGCGGTCAGTTGTAGACATGGAAGTGTCTCTGGTTTCCCTAGTGGTAAGGCTGCCCTTGTTATTTTTACCAGTTAGGATAAATTTTTTTTCAAGGACGGCCGGACTAAAGGTTTGGAGGGGATTCTCAGCATCAGCAATGGAGACATCATGGCTAGGAAGGATGGCTTTGTCTTGGCCCATGGTCTTATCTGAGAAGATTTTTAAATGATTCTCAGTAATTTCAATTTGACTATTCTCCATTCTTTCGTCCAAAATGCTGGTCATTTCTTGAATAGAAGGATCAACCATTTCAAGAGGCTTTGGGGAGGCTTATCAGGTTAGGTTGGAAGAGGAATTTAATGTACCTTTCTTGACATGGTTGTGACATTGTCGGTCGTTAATTATTGCTGTCTTGGGATGGAATTTTGAGCCACCAATAGGAGCAGTCAAGGACTTTTGGAAAGTTTTGGGAGAATATGGCATGGGTTTCTTGGTCCTTAGCTGAGGAATGAGGTTCCTAGGGGACTCAAGGTGATGCATATCTGGCTGTTGTTGTGTTTGAGTGTTTTCAAAATCACAAGAACTGAGAGATGAAGGAGGATGGAAGGTTTTTCGTTGATATTTGGGGATCCAGATTAGTTCTTCTTTGAGGAGATCTGCACTGTAACTACATTTAGGAGCAGGGAATAATAGCGAGTTCAAGTACATTCGGTAAGGCTCAACTTAATTAATGTTTGCAATTTAACAACAAGTAAAAAAGTCTAACGAAATTTTCTACAGTCATTCAATCTACGTTTTTGATTGATAGATAAATAGGGTCTAAATAAAAATCCCCGGGGTGTGAACAAATGTTGAGCTCACATTAGTGAGGAAACTGACAGAAAAAGGGACTTTTGGAGAGGAAAATTTCTTTCTCTGGTTCAAAGTTTGCTAACGCTGACCATATCAATATAATAAACTTTAATTTTTATTAAACCTTGGGGAAGGTGTTTATCATCTTGAACGCACCCCTAGCTTGAAAGATTAGTTTAGTTTGAGAAACCACGATGAATTTGAGTTTCAGAAGGTGCTCTCTGAGAAGAAGCTGAGTTCTCTTGTGGTGAACAAACCAGTTGAGCTACTGTTTCATTATCATGAAATTTTATTTGTGAGAGGCAAATTAAAGGCGCTTTGGAGTTGTTCAAAGTGAGGTAAATATGGGAGGGGACCTTGAGGGAAATCGGGAGGATAACGATATTTTTGTAGATTTTCGAATAAAGAAAGGGACTTGTTGAAACGCCCGGTAAAAATTCTCTTTTTCTGGTTACAAAGACTTAATTTAATAAGAGTCCAATTGAGGTAATTGAGGGAAATAAATAACATTTTAAACAATACTTTCTTTAGTGAAATGAGAAAATCTATATGGTGTTTTGACCCGGAGAAAACTCTTAATTATTCTGAGGGTTGTTTTCAGAATGCGATCCAATCCGTTTTATAACGCAAATAATTTTTGCAACATATTATTAAATTATAATAATTTCATTGTTTAGACCCTCATTTTTAGAGAACTATAAAAAGATTCATTCTGGTCCTTGGGAGACATTTTTAATTCATTCATTCAAGTCTTGGTTCGTTTTTTGAGAAAAGGGAATTTAGAAGTCAATAAAAATAGGTAACTGTTTTATTTGATAATGAGAGTTTGTTGATATTGTTGATTTCATCAAGGCCGATCCATGTGTTTTGTAATTGAATCCTTTTTCCAACGGCTATTCTCAACAACAACAAAATGAAAGTCAATTTGAAAGGAAAAGAAATTTTCTTTTGGCAATATCATAGCAATACAAAAGGATGGAACAGATTTTATTACTGATTGATTATTCAGGGTATCATGACTGACAATTATTTGTTATTCTCATTTCCATAGACAATATCATTGAAAGATTTGGTATATTCAGAGACACATTTCTTGACTTTAGGAGCTTGCTCTTGTAAGCATTGATCAAATGTATCAATCACATTCTTGAAACAACCTACAAAAAAAAATAATTTCCACATAATATTCAATTAATATACTCTTTTGTGCTTCACCAGTCATTGGTCTACATTGCAATTCATCTCTTTGCAAATTATCCTAAAAAATATTTCTTAAATACTCATTTCATATCACACAATCTACTTCACATTTAGCCATGAATCCATTATTAATCTTTCTTTGCATCATATAAGGTTGAAGACATCTTCTAGCGCAATCTTCAGCTCTAGCACGACTCAAATCGGCCTTATCATAGCATGCTGATTGACAATCATGGGTGACTTTCTTTTTCATAGTTCAAAGTCAAGCCAATAAAGAAAAATGAGAAGTACCTTAATTTTCTTGTACTCCTTTTCGTAGGTATTCATGAATCTTTCAAGAGCCATTCTTCTATCATAAAGGAAATTGTCAGTTGGAGCAAGATTCGACATGGAGAAATTCGATGGATTTTTAGGTGAGTGTTTTTTTGAAATAAAATTAAAGTAAAAAGATACAAATCTTGTGTGTTTTATAACATTTCGCATGAATACAAAAATAAGTAAAAAGGAGATAGCACAAGAGTGAGTTATCTTCTTTTGCCACTAGTATAACTAGATTTGTTGGCTTTTGGTTGTGTTGGTTTGGAGCTTTCAAGTTTCATCATTGCCTTTTGCATAAATTCTTCCATTGTTAACGGTTTATCTCCATCTGCTTCATCATCTGAATATTCATCTTTTCAAGAATGTTAGCGATTTTTCAAAGAAATAAAATTAATTACCAAAAGAAGGAACTTCTTGTTTAACTTTCATGACTGAAGCATTACTAAGATATTCAATAGGCCTATTTCCATTATTAAGAACAAAAAAATCAGTTGAAAATTACGTTTTGACACTGAGTTCGACTTGTCGTTTTGCAGTGTAAGCTTGGATAATTTGATTGGCTCTTTCTTCGATGACACTGAGATATGACATTAAATTGGTTTCAGTAACTCCATGTGGAGCGATGTCTCTTGGAGCTATCTTTGCACAATCAAGTGAATTATACAAACTTTCAATCCAATTGCAGCAAGAATTGATTGTTTTCGTGGCTTCATGATGTTTAAACTCATAGAATTCCATCTTTTCTTCAAGTTTTGCCATATTATTCTCTAAATTCTTGAGATCATTTGTCTTTTTAGCATCTATCTGAGCTGGCTGACTATCATATCTTGCTCTTTCTTCCTTGAGTTCAGCGATATTTCTTTCAAGAGATTCCATTTCATTACTGAGATCATTGACATATCTAAAGGCAGCATAATTTTTTTCTTCGTTTTTGACAAAAGTTTGAAGAAGCTTCTCAAAATCTGTGATATGAGTAGCGGCCTGAATTTTGGCAAGATCTTCTTCATATCTTTGTATCTTTTCAATGGCAGCATCATTTTGAATTTTATCATTCTTCAATCTATTTCAAGTTAATATTCTTATTCCCTTCTTTCAACCAACTTTTGAGTTTGCTTTCTGATCTGCTCAGCTTCCTTTTCAGCAGTTCTTGCGAACTCTTGGCCTTGAGTTTGAGTCATTTTGATATACTCAAGAGCTTTTTGACTCTTGACCATAGCATGTGAAAGATCCTTTAATTCTCTTTCAAAATCATTAGTTTCTCTTTTGGCATGTTGTCTAAGATTTTCGATTTGGTCATTTGCTTTGTCTCTTTCTTCATATGCCGTATTTGCACTTTCGATTATACTCGCCATATTCTTTCTCTTTTCATGTAACTCTTTCTCCAATTTTTTATATAAACTAGGGGAGTCCATTAGAATACTCTTTTTTCTGGGAAAAATTGGGTTACTTGTCAAATATAACTCTTTCTCTTCTAAGACTATCAATATCAGCTCTTAAGTCTTTATTCATTGAGATAGCTTGGTTGAACTTTTGGTTTGCTTGATCAAGTCTATTTTCTAGTATTTTCACCTATTGGTTCAAATGTTAATATTCCCTTTATTCACTTTGATATCAATACTTGTTTGCTGAGAATCAACTGGTTTTGAGCTTTTCCTTGTACACCTCCTGAGATTTGTTTTTGACTTTTTATGGATGCTTGCATCTGATCAATATGACTATCATATTCTGCCTAGATTTGATTAAAGATTATTCTCAACAGAGAGGGCCGGATACAATTCTTCGTCTTTCGTTTTCGATAGCTTGTTCATAGCTTTGTCTCATTATCTCAAAATTTTCATCTTTAGAAGAAAGATTTTTGGCACTATTCTGCTGATCATTCAGTTTGCTGAGAGTTTCTTTAAGAGCTTGGTTTTCACTTTGAAGATTGGCAATTTGTATTCTAATTCAGCTTCAATAGAATATTGGAAGATAGATATACCTTTGCTTTTTTATATTGGCAAGAGTTTCTTCAGCGTAAGCTTTTCTATCGTAATCAGCGTTTTTTAGACTTCTTTGGACGTGTTCTAGAGTATCTCTAGCTTCGCTGTCAGGTTGTTCAAGAGCAAGGCCTAAGGTTGGGATAAGAAAGAGGGCTAAATTAGATGATAACTTCTTCGCATTTTCCAGGCTGATTTTATTGTAATCTATTTTTAATTGAAAATCTGTGTGCGCTCTTTATATTTGTCAACAAGACGTTTTACTTTTTCTCCTCAAAGAAGGTTTTGGTTTAAAAATTGGTTCTCGATGATATTTGATATGAGAAAAATTGAAAAATTGAAATGAGAGAGAAACTCGAAAAAAATTGTGAAAAATTTCTTCACGTCAAAAGAGAAAAAACGTTGAGCTTTCGAAAAGAGTTTTCCTTGAGATATTGTTCAGAAGTGGTGAAAACAGGGTGTAATGGATATTCCCTCTTCCTTTTTTCCAAAGAGACATGATGCGATGAATAAGACACAAAATCTCCACAAAATATTCCAGGAGAATTTTTTAAGATTTCAAAAGAAAAATTTTTTTCCTTCAAAATCTTTTCAAATCATGAAATTCTCAAGTTATTTCTAATTCCAATCAATAATAATCAATCAGCTCGCTTTTCTAAAGTTGATAGGAGTTATCCCAGTTCTTGATCATCTCACCGAGTACATGAGAGATTATTTTGGATTTTCGAATCACGAAGGAGAACCTTAAAATTCTAATTTAAGGTTCTTTAGAGTATTTATAGATTTAAAGGTTTGAAGTTATGGCAGAGATAATCTCTAAAGACTAAGATTCAGGAGAGGATAAAATATAGTGCATCAGAGAGAGAGCAGATAAATTGAGTCTAGATTAGCTAAGGATAATTAATTTTCCTCAAATATAAAACTTTTATTTAAGTCGGACACTAATTTGGCTTTTGATGGACGACCCGTCTCTTAGCAACTCCACATCATACAATACAACAAGCAATTCAACCACTGTTACAACCACTGAAACCACAACCGGCGATTCTTATGCTAGTGAGGCTTTTTATGAGTTTATAATCTTTATGTTGCCATGCTTCTTCTTCTTGTTTATTTCATACAAGAAACTCAGGCTTCTGAGCAGAGAAAAATTTACCAAAATTGGTGTGAGAAAACAGCAGTCATATTATATTAAAAAGGCTTTATGTCTTTTCCATGTGTTTATCTTTGTTGTGCAGATGGTTTTAGCTGCTGTCCAAAAGAAGGAGAACTGGTGGGTGGCTGAACATCGTTGGGCAGCTCTCGTTTACCTCTTTGAAATTATTGCTTGGGTGTTAAGTATGAAGCTTTTGGACAAAGAAGTCGAAAGAGGAATTCCCCAACTCTATTTCGAGCACAGAATGTTTTGGGTTCTCAGTTTTGCTGTTGCCTGCATCAAAATTGCCAAACCTATTGAGGTAAAACTCGATCAGTTATAGTTATCCTAAAGATTGATTTAGAGACTTCTTTGCCCATTATTGATCAATATTTGCAAAATAATTGGAGGCTTAATTTTAACTCTTTACGCAATTGCCAAGCCATTTGATAGTGAAGAAGCTGATGAAGCTCAAGGTCATTCAAACCCCTTGCCTTTTATTAGAGATTTGCTTGTCAAGATTGAAGAAGCTCAGTGTACCAACAATTTGATTGGAGAAATAGATTATGAAAAGGGTGCTCCTTTCTTGGACTTTTCTTCAAGAAAATCTTCCTTCGCTGAACCTTTTGCTCATGAATTTAAAGATTTTATGAAACAACATAAAATTGGTGCTACCAGTATATGAAATATTTTGAATAGAATTTCTTAATACTCCATTAGCAAGCGCACAAGCGGGAGATTGGTTGAAGGATTTACCAATAGTGACTTGTAGTATAAGCAGAAATGTTGTTGCAAAGGATGAAGCAGGAGGAAAGACAAAGGTATTTTACGAGGTGACAACCAATGTGGACAACAAGACATTTGAGACAGAGCATAACTACAAGGAATTTGTGAATTTGGAAGAATATATTAAGAAGAGATGCGATCCCGCAAAAATTGCTTGGATTGACAGATCTCCCCCAGAATTTGAAAAGGTCGAAGTTTCCAATTATAAGGATGAAAAGACCTTTGTGAATGCAAGAATAGAGATTTTGGAGAGATGGCTTAACGTTCTCGGTGCTGATCCTCGATACATGAACGACCGGGTGATTGAATTTTTAGGAATAGAAGAGCCCTGGAAATCCGGTTTCCTCAAGTATTTGGCTTACTTAGCAAGCACAAACAAAAAGGTATCTCCTACTCCCCGTGCTAATCAGAATAAGCCAATGGTTGAATTGACAGATATGGGAACTTCTTCACAGAGAAAGAGAAGGGAGAATGAAGGATTTATTCCAAAATTAAGAGTGAAATGCAGTCATGTACAAAAATCAATGTATGGAGATCATTATGAGTATATTGTGGTGGTGATTGATGAAAAGGCTCTCAATACTTCATGGACATTGACCAAAAGTTATGGAGATTTCAAGACATTCAACGATGATCTTGAAAAGGCATTAGATATGACAATTCCATATTTTGGTCAATATGTTCCAAAGCCAATGAATCAAAAACAAACCATGGAACCCGCATTTGTGGAAAAGAGAAGATTGGGATTAGAGCAATACATGAATATGATTTTGAAACAACCCGCTTATCATACAAAAATTTTGTATGAGTTTTTGGAATATGATATTAAAAGAAGAACTCATGGTGGTGGTAGTATTGCCGGTGGAAGTTTTGCTGGTGCTGGAAATATGTAATTTGGATAGAACTTTAACAGTATTCGCTAAATATAGTATGTTTATATAATTGATATCTGGATAAAAAGGAGTTGGAAAGAAAATTCATCCTTTTAAATAAGAAAAAAAATATGAAATTTGATGATTTATGAGATAAAATTAGTAATCAGGAAATCCGGTGAAAAGAATTGAATTTGATTTAGTTGGTGGTATATTTATATATCAGAACATGTAGT
>Ga0182738_1002405_pt1 | contig 22224 bp, 21 predicted proteins | sample eDN5th30CBELigMG_FD_128876 | JGI IMG/M metagenome (GOLD analysis project Ga0182738, IMG submission 128876) | Enriched Miracle-Growth compost microbial communities from Emeryville, California, USA - eDNA 5th pass 30_C BE-Lig MG (version 2)... ...
GGCGAACCTGGAGAATCTCGAGAAGTCACTGCCGTCGGCCCGCCGCTACATGGCCCAGAACCGGGCCGCGCTGCGGCGTCTTGAAGCGGTCCGCGGCACGCTCGGCCTCTTCCGCTTCTCCTACTACGAGGCTTTCGAAGAGCAGCTGCGGCCGATGGAGATCAGCGCCTCGAACGATTTCGCCAAGCCGGAATGCATCTTCCCGTCGCAGGCCACGGTCACCAACGCCACTTACCCGCTGGCCCGTCAGCTGCTGCTGACCATCAATTACAAGAACATGAAGGATCCGGACCTCAACGAGTTCCTGGTCCAGAGCCTTTCCCGCTCGCAGCAGGAAGCCGAGCAGGCCGCCCTGGTGCCGCTTCCGGATGAAACCCAGGACACCGAACTCGCCTGGCTGAACGGCAGCACCGAGCCCGACATCATCTTCTACGAGTCTGGCTCCGGCACCTCGGCCGGGACCAAGCAAGAAGCTGACTCGGCCAGTGGTGAGTGAGCCGCCAGAGGTCCGCGACTGCGCCGCTACTTGCGCTTGAACGGCGGTTTAACGCCTGGTGAGATCATGAATCCAGTGTTTCGCCGAATCGCAACAACCGTCGTGCTTCTCGGTCTGGGCCTTGCCCTCGCCGCGATGCCTGCTGCATCGACGGCCAAGAAGAAGCACCGCGGCCCGTGTTCGTCCTTGCCGATCAACATCAAGATGAGCACCCACGACCCGACCGCGCTGCTCGAGGACGGATTCGCCTGGATCTACGTGAACCCGAGGGGGCCGAAGCTCTTCAGCCTGCAAGTCAAGGTCAAGCACGGCAAGCGCACCTTCGCGAAGGGGCGGGTCGTGAGCGAGAACGGGAAGGGCATCTCGCAGGGCCGGACCACGCTGGTCCGGATGAAAGTCCTGCAGAGGATGCAAGCCGGCCGTTACAACGTCTCGGTGGTCTCCCGCAAGGCGGGTTGCCACCGTCCCGTCAAGAAGCAGCGTCACTGGCACTTCATCAAGCCGACCCTTGGCTTGAAGGCGATCCCGGTCAGCACCAGGATCGGTGACAACGTGGGCCAGGTCCGCTTCGTGCTGAGGCCGGTCCGCCGGACCCAGGTCGGTCGCACTCGCGTCTCCCTGCTCGGTCCCGGAGGCGGGGTGGTCAGCCAGACCGTGGTTTCGTCGATCGGCACCAAGCAGGTCCTGGTCGAGCTGCCGATCAAGGGCAAGCTCAAAGCCCGCAAGTACCGGATCCGCGTGACCGGGCTCGACAGCGCGTCCGGCGAATACATGACTTCAGTCCAGGCCTGGCGGTTCGCTCGGGGTGGCGGCAACGCGAAGCCCGTCGCGACCACAGGCCAGCTCACGCAGAAGGTCGTGGTCGACTGGTCCCAGAGCAAATGGGAAGGCCGCCAAGTCGGCGGGTTCATCGCCCCCGGCATCGGCTACGGCGAGATCGTCTGCAGCCCCAGCCAGCAGTGGATTCGCTTCTATCCGTCGAACTCAGGCCGCGAGTCGGCGATGATGACCTGGACTTACAAGGACTGGGGAACGTGGAGCGAGAAGGCGGTCCGCGAGGCCAAGTTCGCCGCCGGCACCGGGCCCGACTTCCGCGAGGGCTTCAACAAGTTCTCACCGGCCGAGAAGAACTCGACCGGCAGCTTCCAGGGGATCATCTCGGACCGCGGCGTCATCGAAGGCCCGGGCGGGAGCGCCGGCCTGGCGCCGCCGACCACCTTCGACCTGAATTGGGTCTGGGACTTCAACAACCCGAAGAACTCGAAGTGCCACGTCCAGGCGACCTTCCGCACCCAGACCGACCAGATCACCGAGCCGCTGGCCCGTTCGGTCCAGATCGTCTGGCGGGGTGAAGCGAACGCCACCGATGCCAACACGGTCAGCAACGTCGACTTCCCTGACCTCGGCAATGTCCAAGCGATCTGCCAGGCCGGCCCCAACGGCTACCGGCGCCTGATCGTCGATTCGGCGATCGGCGGCAGCGTCTACACCCGGGAAGGCTCGGACGATTACCGAAACAACCAAGGCGTGGGTCCCCTGGTCATGCGGCTTCCCAACAACGGGATGCTCTTCATCCAGATGGACAACGGAGACCGGCTCATCGTCTCCTCCCGCTGGAAGGTCAACGACCCGGTCGCAGCCAACAACTGGTGCGTAGTCTCGGCTCAGGTCTACAGCCCCTCGTAGGAGGATTTCCAGACGGAGCCCACCCCTCGGGTCGGATCCGGGTGCGTAACAACTTTCCGTGCGGATCGGCGGGTTTCTTGTTACGCACGGGAGGATCGGAAAACAAACGGTCACTATTGGCCGGCTCCGGCTGGCCGGGGTAATATGCCAGCGTGGGCTCAGAACCGGACACCACGGATTCCGCCGCGATCGATGACCTTCGTGCTTCGGTAGGCCGGGTCAGCCTGGAGGTTCAGGCTCTGGCCGATCGGGTCCAAGATCTAGTGGCCGCGGTCGAAGGGATGGCACCACGCGAACCCGCAACCGAAGCTGCGCCCGCCGCACCTTCCGGATCGGACGGGGAGCTGACGGTAAGCGTCAGCCCGCTGCCTGAGCTGGCGATGGCGGCGGTCGCCGAAACCGCGTTGCGTGGTCTCGGGTCGGTGCGCAAGGTCGTATCGGTCGAGCGGTCGAACGATCAGGCGACCTTCGTCCTCGAAACCGGGGAGGGGGGCGATCTGGTCGCCGAGATGCGCCGGGCGATGCCGGTTCCGATCACCGTCGACACGGCGCCGGACGGCTCTCTGAAGGTGGTTCTGGAGTGGGCCTGGGGCAGGTCCACCGCCAGCGCCGGCTGAATTGATGCAAGTTGGCTGAACGGATTCCGCGTGACCAGAGCCTCTCCCGTGTCCACGGGGCAGGCGCGCTCTTCGCTGCGGGGTACGGCAACGTCGGTTCTTCGATCTATTACGCGCTCGGCGTCACCGCGGCCTTCGCGCTCGGGCTGACCCCGCTTGCGTTCGCGATCGCGGGTGTGATCTTCATCTGCACTGCCGCGACCTACGCCGAGGCGACCGTCATGTACCCGGAGGCCGGCGGCTCTTCATCGTTCGCTCGCCACGCCTTCAACGAGATGGTCAGCTTCGTCGCCGCCTGGGGGCAGATGCTGAACTACACGATCACGGTCGCGATCTCGGCCTATTTCGTGCCGCATTACCTGGCCGTGGTCTGGCCGGCCTTGGCGCATTCGCCCGGGGACATCATCTGCGGGTTGGCGATCGTCGCCGGGCTTGCGTTCGTCAACATCCGGGGTGGCCAGGAGTCGGCCAAGTTGAACACGGTGCTGGCCATCGCCGACGTGATCACGCAGATCACCCTGGTGTTGGTCGGCATGGTGCTGGTTTTCAACACCGACATCCTGACCTCGAACATCCATTGGGGCATCGCCCCGACCTGGGGTAACTTCGCGCTCGGGATCGCGGTCGGGATGATCGCCTACACGGGAATCGAGACGATCTCGAACATGTCGGAGGAGGCCAAGGATGCGGCCAGTTCCGTGCCCCGGGGGGTCGGGCTGGTGGTTGCCGTCGTGCTGCTGCTCTACCTCCTGATCCCGGTCGTCGCGCTTTCCGCGATGCCGGTCGAGATGAACAGCGCCGGGGATTACGTGACCGAACTCGGCACCACATATGCCGACAACCCGATGTTGGGAATCGTCGAGAACATCGACCTGCCCGCGGCTCTGACGTCCGGGTTGCGGGTCTATGTCGGCATGTTCGCGGCGATCATCCTGATAGTTGCGACCAACGCCGGCCTGATCGGCGTTTCCCGGCTCAGCTACTCGATGGGGCAGCACCGCCAGCTTCCGGAGACCGTACGCCGAATCCATCCGCGCTACCGGACTCCGTACGTGGCGATCATCACCTTCGCGATCCTGGCCGGGCTGACCCTGATCCCGGGTGAGGCCAAATTCCTGGCGACGATGTACTCGTTTGGTGCGATGCTCTCGTTCACGATCGCCCACGCGGCCGTGCTTTGGCTGCGGAAGAAGAAGCCGGATGTCCAGCGGGCCTGGATGCCGCCCTTGAACGTCAAGGTCGGCAAGGCGAGTTTTCCGCTGACCGCGATCTTCGGTGGGATCGGTACTTTCGCTGCCTGGCTGGTGGTGATGGCTTTGAACCCGCGCACGCTGGGGATCGGGATGGCCTGGCTGGCGATCGGCATCGTGGTTTACGTCCTCTACCGTCGCCATCACGAACTGCCGCTGACCAAGACGGTCAAGGTGCTCCTGCCGGAGCCGCTCGGGGTAGAGGAGATCGAGTACAAGTCGGTGATCGTCGCCTTTCCTGCCGACCAGCCTTTCTCCGAGGAGGTGATGGCGACCGCCGCCAAGTTGACCTCCCACCGCCGGCGTGGCATTCACATCACTGCCCTGCTCACGGTGCCCACCCACTTGCCTCTCGAGAGCTCGATGGCCGAGGAGGAGAAGGAGGCCCAGAGCAAGATCGAGCGGGCCAAACTGATCGCCGGGATGCGGGTCTCGGGCCGCGTCGAGCGAGTCCGCCCGGGCCAGGAGGGCTACTTTCTCGCCCGTCAGGCCCGTACCTCGAAGGCGGCGGCGATCGTGATCGGACTGAACTCGCGGCGTGGGGTGCCACAGTACGGGAAGACATTGGAGACAGTGCTGCGCGAGCGGCCCTGCCGGGTGATCGTGGTCTCCGAGGACCCGGAGGCGAACGACCGGCACCCGGTACCGGAGCCGGTGGGCGCATGAGGCGCGGTGGGGTCTACGACCGCTCGATCCGTGCCTTTTCCGCGGTCTACATCGTGATCGGGGCGGCCATCCTGGTGATGACGATCGCCCGCGGCGGCGGACCGACCTCGGTCGGCTTCCTGATTGGACTTGCCTTCGTCGGGGTCGGGATCGGGCGTTACGTGGTGCAGCGAAAGATCGCCGCGGAAGAGGACGATCCACAGTGAAGATGCGAGACGTGAAGATTCCCGAGAAAGCGCCCCAGTCGGGGGCGCTTTGGCTGCTGATCGTCACCTACGCGGCGGTCGGGTTCTCGATCTACTTCTCGCTCGGCGTGGTCGCCAAGCGGGGGCTCGGGCTCACGCCACTGATCTTCGTCGCGACCGGCTTCCTCTTCGTGATCACGATCTTCACCTACTTCGAGGGAAGCGCGATGCTGCGCGAACGGGGTGGCTCGTCGTCTTTCGCCCGGCATGCTTTCAACGAGCTGATCGCCTTCGTGGCGGGCTGGGTGATGCTGCTCGACTACCTGATCGTAATCGCCCTGGCGGTGCTCTCGGTGCCTCACTACCTGAGGCCGATCACCGGGGACATCCACGACACGGTCTGGGTGCCGGTGATCATCGCCGCGGTCGTGGTCTACATCACCGCCCTGAACCTGCTCGACATCCCGGCCCGGCGCCGGCCTCGCTTCCTGCTCTTGCTGGCCGGGATCGACCTGCTGACCCAGCTCCTGGTCATCGTGGTCGGTCTTTTCGTGGTCATGGACCCGGAAGCCCTGACTCGCCACGTCGACCTGTTCACCAGCCCGAGTGCCCGTGACGTGATCTACTCCGCGGTCCTGGCGATGTTGGCCTACGCGGGGATCGAAGCGGTTTCCAATCTGGCGCCCGACCTCGACCTGAACCCGCGACAGTTCACCCGCGTCGTGACCCGGGCGGTATGGATCGTTCCGTTGCTCTACGCGCTGATGGCGGCGGTGGCGCTGATGGCGGTCCCGGTCTATGTCGGGCAGGACGGCCCGGTCACCCATCTCGGCAATATCTACATCGAGGCTCCTGTGTTGGGCGTGGTCGAAGCGTTCCAGCCCCATTGGCTGTCGAGGGGCCTGCAGTGGGTGGTCGCCTTGGTCGCGTCCGGGACCCTCATCTGGGCCGCCAACACCGCCATGCTTGGCGTGTCCAGACATACGTACACCCTGGCCGTAAACCGGCAGATCCCCAGCTGGCTCGGGCAGCTCGGCCGCCGCTACGAGGTTCCCTACAAGGCGGTGGTCCTCTGCGCTCTGGCGGTGTTCGGCCTGGCCTTGATCGGTGACGTCGAAATGCTGGCCGGGATCTACGCCTTCGGGGCGACCCTGGCGATCAGCATCGCCCATCTCTCGGTGCTGCGTCTGCGGCGCACCAGGCCCGATGCGGAGCGCCCTTTTCGGGCGCCGTTCAACCTGCGGCTCGGCGGGGTGGAGCGGCCCCTCAGCGCGGTTGTCGGGGCGATCCTCAGCACGCTTGCCCTGGCCTCGGTGCTGCTCTTTCACGACTCGGCCCGCTGGGTCGGACTGGGCTGGCTCGCGATCGGCCTGGTCGGCTACGTGATCTACCGCAAGGTGGTCGAACAGGTGAGCCTGACCAAGCAGGTCTCGGTCGACGCGCACGCCCTGACCCGACCTCGGGTATCGATCGACTTCCACAACATCCTGGTCCCGATCTTCGGCACTCGGATCGATGATGACATCGTCTCGACCGCGGGCCGGATGGCGGCCGAGGGTGACCCGGAGCAAAGCGACGCCCACGCCGTGATGACCATCCTCTACCTGATCGAGATTCCGCTCAACCGGGCGATCAAGGATCCCCTGCCGGAGGAAGTTGCCGACGCGGCCCAACAGGCAACCAAACGAGCCAAGGAAGTCGCCGACGAGTATGAGGACGTGGAGGTCAGGGTCGAGATCGAGCGGGTGCGAAAGAAAGGGACCGGCATCGTCTTCGCGGCCCGCCGGCTCGGCGTAGACGCGATCGTGATGGGCGCCGAGCCGCCCAGCCCGATCAAGGGTGGTGCCCAGCTCGGCGGGATCGGCGATTATCGACCCGAGGAGATCGGCCCGATCACCGCCTACGTCCTCAAGCGGGCCCCCTGCCGGGTCCTCTTGACCGCCCCCGGTTCATGAGCCGGAAGCCACGTCGAAGGGAGTCTCCCAATCGCCATTTAGCTCGAGCGGGAGGGATCGGTCAGCGCGTGTCCGACCGCCATAGGGCGGGTTGGGCCCCGCCCGACCTATTATGAGACCAATGTTCGTCTTGATAGTCGGTTGCGGGAGGGTCGGTTCCAGCGTTGCCCGGTCGATGCTGGCCGATGGCCACACCGTTTCCTGCCTCGACCAGGATCCAGAATCCCACGCCCGGCTCGAGGTCGGGCTCGACAATTCCTGGGAGGAGGCCGGCGGCCAGTTCACGGTTGGCACCGCCCTTGAGACCCAGGCTCTCGAAGAGGCCGGGATCGTTCAGGCAGATGCGTTCGTTGCCGCGACCAACGGTGACAACACCAACATCGTGATCTCGCAGATCGCCCAGCGTCGCTACGAAGTCGACACGGTGATCGCCCGCATCCTCGATCCGTTGCGGGCCGAGTGGTACAGAGAGCAGGGCCTCAAGACCATCTGCCCGACCAAGGTCGCGATCGAGATGCTCGAAGACAAGCTCAGGAGCGTGGCCTAGATGTACGTGATCGTGACCGGAGCCGGCAAGGTCGGGGTCAACTTGACTCGCGAACTGATCGGCCAGGGCCATGAGGTGACGTTGATCGAGAACCGCCGCCAGCGCTACCTCGGCGTCGAGCAGCTGCTCGAGCACAACGTCCTCTACGGTGACGCCTCCGAACTTTGGGTGCTGGAGCGGGCCGGTATCGAGCGGGCCGACATGGTGATCGCGGTGACCGGCGATGACGAGGACAACATCCTGATCTGCCAGGTGGCGAAGGAGAAGTACGGGATCGACCGAATCATCGCCCGGGTCAACAACCCGAGCAACCGCACCCACTTCGACCTGCTCGGGATCAAGCCGGTCGTCTCGGCGACCGAGCTGATCCTGCGGCTGCTCGAGCATGAGGTTCCACACCACAATCTGGTGCACCTGCTCGACCTCGAAGAAGAGGAGATCGAGATCATCGAGATCCGCCTCGGGGCGAAGTCACCGGTGGTCGGCAAGTCGGTGGGGGACATCAACACGCCGGACAACTCACTGGTGATCGCGGTTATCCGCGACGGCCGTGGCGTCGTCCCCAACGCCTCGACGGTTTTCGAGGAAGGCGACGACATCCTCGCCGTCCTCGATCCCGAGCGCGAAGAAGAGCTGAAGCGCATCTTCACCGACGCCTGAACCGGCCAGATCCCGCACACAAGTCGCAGAAACCACCGGGTGACGTGGTTTCTGCGCGTTTCGCCGGCCGGGGCATGAAAAAGTCCGGCACGAAGGCCGGACTGTAAGGCTGCGGGGCAGGGACTCGAACCCCGATTTCACGGACCAGAACCGCACGAATTACCATTATTCTACCCCGCAGCGGGAGCCGTAAGGATAACGACGCGGCCTCGCAAATGCACTCTGGAAGCCTTCGAGGCTGCTGCATCCGCGGCTTCCCCGAGTTGGCCTGGTGGCTTCACAGGCTCGCGGAGAAAGGGCCTCGCGGCAGGCGATTTGCCCCGCATTTGACCCGTTTCGGTCGACCGCAGGGTCTGTTACCTTGGATTCGTGCCCTCCACCAGACACACCACCTCCAGGCTGCTCGGTTCCATCGTCGTAGTCGCAGCACTCGGCTTCGGTTTGTCCGCCTGCGGCGGGGGAGACGACGAGGAAACTCCGGCGCCGACGGCGACCACGACCACGACCGAGGAGACGGTCGCTCTGACCAAGGCCGACCTGATCAGCCAGGGCGATGACGTCTGCGCCGAAGCCAACGCGGCGCTCGGGTCGATTGCGAGTTCGACCGCGGACGACACCACCAAGTCGTCGCAGACCTCGGACATCTACACCGGCGTCGCCCAGCAGCTCGCTGATCTCGGCGTCCCGAGCGACGGCGAACCGCCGACCGACGTGATCAACGCCGCTCAGGACCTGGCCGACGGGAGCGGCTCGACCACCGAGTTCACGACGGCGGCCCAGGACTATGGCTTCACCGATTGCGCCGAAGCGCCCGAGGCCACGGCCTACTCGACCGATTCGAGCAGCACCGAAAGCTCGACCGGCACCGCCCCGACCGAGACCTACACCCCGCCGGCGACCGAAACCGCCCCGGAAACGACAACCCCGGCCCCGACGACTCCGGCGGCCCCTTCGACCGGCGGTGGAGTCGCCCCGACCCCGCCCTCGACCGGGGGCGGAACCTCGACCGGCGGCTCATCCTCCGGCGGGACCAGCAGCGGCGGCATCGGCCCCGGCTAAGCGGCCACCACCCGCGCTGTCACCACCTGGAAAATGGCCGGCGCCGTACCAACGCACTATCGCGACCATTTTCCAGGCGAGTCCTTGCCAGCCCGCGGCTGGTGGCAGCTTATTTCGCTTATGTACCGGGGCTGGTCCAGGAGCCGTAGAGGCGCGCGTAGCGCCCGTTCGCGGCGATGAGCTGCTCGTGGCTTCCTGATTCGGCGATCTGGCCGTGTTCTAGGACGATGATCCGGTCGGCTCGGCGGATGGTGGAGAGGCGGTGGGCGATGACCACTGCGGTGCGGCCTTCGAGGACTTCGTCGAGGGCTTTTTCGATCACTTTTTCGGTGCGGGTGTCGACCGCTGAGGTGGCTTCGTCGAGGATCAGGATCCGCGGCTCGGCCAGGATCACCCGGGCGAAGGCGACCAGTTGGCGCTGTCCCGAGGAAAGTTGGACGCCGCGTTCGCCGACCTCGGTCTCGAGGCCGTCGCTGAGGCGTTCGATGAACGGGGTGGCCCCGACCGCGTCGGCTGCGGCGGCGATCTCCTCGATCGAGGCGTCGGGACGGCCGAAGGCGATGTTCTCGGCGATCGAGCCGGAGAAGAGGAAACCCTCCTGGGGGACGATCCCCATCTGCCGCCTGAGCGCGCGCTGTTTGTAGTCGGAGAGCGGACGGCCGTCGATCAGGATCCGCCCGCGCTGGGGGTCGTGGAACCTGGTGATCAGCTTCGCCAGGGTGGACTTTCCCGCTCCGGTGCTGCCGACCAGGGCAACGGTTTCTCCGGGGTCGATATCCAGGTCGATGCTCCGGGTGGCCCACGTCCCGTCGTCGTCGTAGCTGAATGAGACGTCCTCGAAGGTGATCCTGCCCTCGAGCGGGGGCGGTTTGATCGCCTGCGGTGAGTCGACGATCTCGGCCTCGGTGTCGAGCAGGGTGAAGATCTTGTCCAGGGCGGCCATGCCCTGCTGGTAGGTGGCGTAGAGCTGGGCGAGCTGCTGGATCGGGTCGAAGAAGAGCTGCAGGTAGCCGACGAAGGAGATGACCACGCCGATCATGATGTTGCCCTCGATCGCCTGCCAGCCGCCGAAGAGCAGGATCGCCGCGGTGCCGACCGCGGTCAGCAGCTCGGTCGCCGGGAAGTAGCTGGCGTTGAGGTAGACCGTCTTCATGTTGGCCTGCCGGTTGGCTTCGTTGAGTTCGGTCATGCGGTTGATGTGGCGACCCTCCTGGCCGAACGCCCGCACCACCCGCACCCCGCTCAGGGTTTCCTGCAGGTGGGCGGTGACCAGGGCGATCCGTTCGCGGGTCTCGCGAAAGGCGCCGGCCGAGTACTTGCGGAAGATCAGGCTGGTGATCAGGAGCAGCGGCAGCACCGCGAAGGTGACCAGGGCCAGCCGCCAGTCCAGCAGCAGCATGATCGCGACCACCCCGACCAGGGTCAGAAGGTTCGCGAACAGGGTGACGATGCCCTCGCTGATCAGCTGGTTCAGCGCCTCGATGTCATTGGTCATGCGCGAGATCAGGGCGCCGGGACGATTGCGGTTGAAGAATCCGATCGACATGCGCTGGATGTGCTTGAAGACCTGTTCGCGCAGATCCTGCAGCACCCGGATCCCGACCCAGCCGACCAGCCAGGTCTGAAGCCAAGAAGTGACCGCGTTCACGACCACCGCGACGACGAAGATCGCGATGGTCAGGTTGAGGGCCGAGATGTCGGCCGTCTGGATGCCGGTGTCGATCGCCCGTCCAGCCAGGTAGGGCGGGGCGAGGGCGCTGGCGGTCGAGGCGAGCACGGCCAGCACCATGAAGACGATCCGCGCGCGGTACGGTCGCAGCAGGCCCATGGTCCAGCGGATCTTGCGGCCGCGCCCGGCGACGATCTCGCGATGTTCCGGCGTCGCCGCCTTGCTGTCCTTGGCCTCCGGGCTCATGCCAGGACCTCCTCGTCCTCGGGCACGAAGAGAGGGTCTTCGCCGGAGCCGCCGGTCAGCTCGCGGAAGAGCGGCGAGCGGTCGGTGAGTTCGGCGATCGTGCCGCGGTCGCGGATCCGCCCCTGGTCCATCAGTACGACCTCGTCGGCCAGCGAGATGGTGGAGAGGCGGTGGCCGATCACGAAAGTGGTACGCCCCGCCATCGCCTCGGCCAGTCCGGTCCGGATCTGCTGCTCGGTCGTCGCGTCAAGCGAGGAGGTGGCGTCGTCGAGGATCAGGATCCGCGGGTCGGCCAAGAGCGCCCGGGCGATCGCCACCCGCTGGCGCTGGCCACCGGAGAGAGTCAAGCCGCGCTCGCCGACCACGGTCTCGTAACCCTCCGGCAGTGCCTCGATGAACTCTGCCGCCTGGGCCAGCCGCGCGACCCGCTCGATCTCGTCGCGGGTCGCATCGGGCCGGGCGTAGGAGATGTTCTCGGCGATCGTGTCGCTGAAGAGGAAGTTGTCGTCGGAGACATACGCGATCTCGTGGCGCAGCGACGGGAGATCGACCTCGCGCAGGTCGGCGCCATCGATCGAGACGCTGCCCTCGGTCGGGTCGTAGAGGCGGGCGAGGAGCGCGGCGAGGCTGGTCTTGCCCGCCCCGGAGGGCCCGACCAAGGCGATCCGCGATCCGGCCGGTACCTCGAGGTTGATCTCGTTGACGGCCGCCGGCGCTTCCGGTCCGTAGCTGAGCGAAACCGCCTCGAAGCTGACCGCTCCTTCGCCGTCCGGCAGCGGCCGCGCGCCCGGCTTGGAAAATAGTTCCGGTTCACGATCAAGCACCTCGAAGAGCCGGTTGCCGGCGGCTATCGCGCGCTGTCCCATGCCGAGGGCCATGCCGACCGTGCGAAGCGGCCCGGCCAGCATCAGCATGTACGTGTAGAAAGCGGTGAACTGGCCCAGGTCGAGGTTGCCGTTGAGCACCGCGTGGCCGCCGACCAGCAATACCAGGGCGGTCCCGAGCTGGGGGAGGGCGCCGATCAGCGGCGTGAAGAACGCTTGGATCCGGGTCGAGGTCATGCTTTGGTCGAAGAGACGATCGACCGCTCCCTGGAAGCGTTCGAATTGGTGGTCCTCGCGGGCGAAGGCTTTGACGACGCGGACCCCCGAGACGCTTTCCTCGGCCTGGGCGGTCAGTTCGGCGACCCGCTGCTGCACTTCCTGCATCGCTGGCCGGGACTGACGTGTGTAGCGCAGGGCGGTGAAGACGATCAGCGGCGTGGGGGCCAGCGCGAACAGGGCCAGCCAGGGGTTGATCGCCAGCATCACGACGCCGGCCAGGGCGACGGTGAGCAGGCTCTGGCTGAAAAAGATCAGTCCATAGCCGAGGAAGAAGCGGATCGCTTGCAGGTCGACCGTGGCGCGGCTCATCAGCTGGCCGGTCTGGTTGCGGTCGAAGAAGCCGAGCTCGAGCCGCATCAGGTGGGCATAGACCTCCTGGCGCAGGTCGAACTCGACCGCCAGCGAGACCTTGCCGGCGATGACCCGGCGGATCACGGTCAGGACCAGGCGCAGGATCGCGGCGACGAGGATCGCTCCGGCGAACCAGAACAGCTGGCTTTCGTCGCTGTCCTGGACTGCGTTCACGGCCTGGCCGACCAGCCAGGGGATCAGCACGGTCATGCCCATCGCGGCCCACGCGAAGATCATCGAACCCCAGAGCTCGCGCCGATGGGGCCGGAGGAATCCCAGCAGTCTCCGGAAGGTGGGCATCCCTTTCACTATACAAAGTGAAGTAATGGAGCCGCGGACGAGACCCGTCACCCGGTGGGTCGGATTTCCGGTACGGCCACCGGAAATCCGACCCACCGCACGGGTCACGGGGCTGGGAGCCGGCTCATCTAGAGTTCCGCGGGTGGAAAAGGCCGCAGTTGAACTTCTGATCTGCCCGCATTGCGGGGGCGAGTTGCGTGAGAACGGAGGTTCGCTGATCTGTTCCCGCGGCCACACGATGAACATCGCCCGGCAGGGTTACGTCAGCTTGCTGGGGCGCGACTCCGGCACCCACACGGCAGATTCGGCCGAGATGGTCGCGGCCCGGGATCGCTTCCTCGCGACCGGCCACTTCCAGCCGCTGATCGACGCGCTGGTCGAAGCAGCCCACGGAGTCGCGCGAGAGCAAGGAGGTGCTGTGGTCGACCTCGGTTGCGGGACCGGCCAGTACCTGGCGGCCGTCCTCGATGCGCTCCCGGAGAGGATCGGGATTGGCGTCGACAACTCGAAATTCGCCGCCCGGCGGGCCGCCAAGAGTCACCCGCGCGCGAGTGCGATCGTGGCCGACATCTGGGATGAGATCCCGATCCGGGACGGGGCGGCCAGCCTGATGTTGAACGTCTTTTCGCCGCGGAACGGCGAGGAGATGGCGCGGATCCTGGCTCCTGGAGGGAAGCTGGTCACCGTCACCCCTCAGCCCGGCCACCTGGCGGAACTGATCGAACGGTTCGAGATGATCGCGGTCGACCCTGACAAAGAAGAGCGAGTTGAGCGTTCTCTGGGCCCTTTGGCGGAGAGGATGGAGAGCCACGAGCTTCAGTGGACGATGAGACTCACGCCCGATTCGGTGCGGGATCTCGTCGAAATGGGCCCCAGTGCTGGCAGAATGGACGAAGCTGACATGGATCAGCAAATTCAGGATCTCGGGCCGGAGACTGTGGTGAGCGCCGCAGTGACCGTCACCACAACGAGCAGCGAGGAGACCGAATGAGCATCGACCGCAAGGACGTCACCGACTTCAGCCGGGAAGCCCACGTCCACAGCATCCGCTGCCTCGACTTCGAAGACGAGCAGTCCTTCGAGGAGGCCACTCGTGGCCTTATCGCCCCGGTACCGGAAGGGCAGGTCCTGAAGGAGAACGGCGAGTTCGTCTTCGATCCGCACAAGCTCGCTTTCGCCGGCGGCGAAGCCGAGCCGCCGGCGACGGTCAACCCGAGCCTCTGGCGGCAGGCTCGCCTCTGCGCGATCGGGGGACTTTTCGAGGTCTGCGACCGCATCTTCCAGGTGCGCGGGATGGACATCTCCAACATCACCTTCATCGAGGGTGACACCGGTGTAATCGTGGTCGATCCGCTGATCTCGACCGAGGTCGCGGCCGCGGCGCTCGCGCTCTACCGGGAGCATCGTGGAGACCGTGAAGTGGTGGCCGTGGTCCACTCCCACAGCCACGTCGATCACTTCGGCGGGGTCAAGGGCGTGGTCGACGAGCAGGACGTAAACGACGGCAAAGTCCCGGTCATCGCGCCGGAGGGCTTCCTCGAAGCGGCGGTCTCTGAGAACGTCGCGGCCGGCAACGTGATGACCCGCCGCTCGATGTACCAGTTCGGCATTCTGCTGCCGCCCGACCCCCAGGGAACGGTCGGCTGCGGGCTCGGGATCGGGACCTCGCTCGGCACGATCACCTTGATCCCGCCGACCGACGAGATCAAGAGCACCGGCGAGACCCGGACGATCGACGGCCTCACCTTCGAGTTCATGCTCACTCCCGACACCGAGGCGCCGGCCGAGATGCATTGGTACATCCCGGAGCTCAAGGCCCTGACCACGGCCGAGAACTGCAGTCACACGATGCACAACACCTACCCGATCCGGGGTGCACAGGTGCGGGATCCGCTGGCCTGGTCGATGTACCTGAACGACACGATCGACCGCTGGGCCGACGAGGCGGACGTGATGTACGGCATGCACCACTGGCCGGTTTGGGGGAGCGGCCGGGTTCGGGAAATGATCGAGAAGGCGCGCGACGCGTACCGCTTTATCCACGACGAGACTCTGCGCTTGGCCAACCATGGCCTGACTCCCCGTGAGATCGCCGAGGAGGTCGAGCTGCCCGACTCGCTGGCCAAGCACTGGCATGTCCGCAGCTACTACGGCACGATCAGCCACAACGTCAAGGCGACGTACACGCGCTACCTCGGTTGGTACGACGGCAACCCGGCCAACCTCGAACCGCTGGTCCCGGTCGAATCGGCCAAGCGCTACGTCGAGTTCATGGGTGGCGCGGAGAACGTGATCTCGAAGGCCCGCGAATCGTTTGAGCAAGGGGAGTACCGCTGGGTCGCGGAGGTGGTCGGCCACGTCGTGTTCGCCGACCCCTCAAACCAGGAAGCCAGGCAGCTCCAGGCCGACGCTTTCGAGCAGCTCGGCTACCAGACTGAATCGACCACCTGGCGAAACGCCTACCTGATGGGCGCCCAGGAGCTCCGTCACGGCACCCCGAGCTACCCGATCGGCAGCACCGCCAGCCTCGACCTGATCCAGGGCATGACCCTGCCGATGATCTTCAACTTCTTCGCGGTGAAGATCCACGGCGTAAACGCCGCCGACCTTGAGCTCGATCTAAACCTGGATATCACCGACACCGGCGAGAGGGCGACCTTGCGACTCTCGAACGGCACCCTCAGCCACTCGCTTGTCGACTGGGACGAGAATGCGCCGACGCTGGCGATCACCCGCGGCCTGCTCGACCGGTTGGTCGCGTCCGAGGTCCAGCTCGAAGAGGCGGTCGAGGCCGGTGAGCTGGACGAAGGGCCCGGGCTTGACCTGTTCCGCCAGCTCGGCGAACACCTCGACGAGTTCGACCTCTGGTTCCCGATCATCGAGCCCTGATCGGACCTCGCCTTGACGACGGTGGGAGCATTGGTCCATGAGCGATCAATGCAGTCACCTCGGCGAGATCAAGGTCACCCGGCTCCCGGAGTCGGTCGACGGCTGTGAGGAGTGTCTTCGCGACGGCACCCCGTGGCTTCACCTCAGGATCTGCCTGTCATGCGGTCACGTCGGTTGCTGCGACAGTTCACCCAACCAGCATGGGAGCCGGCATTTTCAGGAAACCGGGCACCCGCTGATCCGGTCTCTGGAACCCGGTGAAGACTGGTCTTGGTGCTTTGTCGACGACCTGCCGATGGTGATTGAGGGAATCGAGGGCGAAACCCGGATCCCGCCGTCGCCGTTGGGCGGTTGACCGGCTGAGAAAGCCGTTTTCTCCAAGATTTCTGGAGAAATCGGTTCCACCGCGACTCAGGCGGGTAGGTTCAAAGCATGATGCCTGAGATCGTTAGTGGTGAATCATCCGCGAACGTGCCGGCGTTCGAAACCCAGGAAGACGCTCACCGGGTGTTGCTGGTCGCCGATGAGGTCTTTCTTTCAAGCGACCTGATCGAGGAGCTCAAATCCGAAGGATTGGACCCGAAGCTTGTCGACGTTTTCGTGATCACGCCCGCGATGGCGCACTCCGTGATCGACCAGGAACTGGGCAACGTCGATGAACCGACCACGGAAGCCTCGAGCCGACTCGAGACGATCCTGGATCAGCTGCAGGCCGCAGGTATCGGTGCCAGCGGTGAAGTGGGCGATGCCGATCCAATGATGGCGATCGGTGATGGGGTCAGAGAGTTTGAGCCCGACCGAATCATCGTGGTTACCCATGTCGACAACGAACGAGAGTACGCCGAAAAGAACCTCTGGGACCGCCTCGGCACCGACTTTCACCCGCCGGTCACGCAAATGAAAGTCCCGCACGCGGGCGGCGATGGTGCCATTCCGGAGGTCGAGAAGGTCGAGCATTTCGCGGCTCATCGACGAACCGAAGAGGAAATCCAGACGGAAACCCGCAATTTTCCGCCTCTCAAGAAGGTCGACATCGCGGGGATTCTCATCGGGTTCATCGGCACGGTTGCCCTTGGGATGATCGCTGTCGCCGTAGGCACAGATCACGGCGGTGGGAACCTTTCCGGCTCGGCAGCCATAGTCCTCCTGATCGCGATCGGAGCCTTTCTCCTCAATGTCGCCCACATTGTCGGATTGCTCTTCTTCGAGAGCGTCAGGTACAGCGGCATCTGGCAGAAGTTCATGGCGCGACTTTCGATTGGCTTCACCACAATCGGCGTTGCGGTAGCCCTGTTCATCTGGCTGGCCTGAGCTACAAGGAGAAGAATCCCGTCCCATGACGACGACGCGGGTCGCAGTAATCGGTGCGGGAGTAGTTGGCTTGGCTGCCGCATGGGCGTTGGAACAGCGTGGCTACGCCTGTCTCGTGTTCGAGCGCGGTGCCCCGGGCGGAGGCCAGTCGGCGGGTGAGTCTCGCATCTTCCGACACGCCCACGACGATCCGCGTCAGTTCGAGCTCGCGGTGCAGGCGCGGCGGGACTGGGCTGAGTGGGAGGCGGAGTTCGGGGTCAAGCTGATCACTTCCGACGGGGCGATGGTGATCGGCTCTGATGCGATCGCGCGGCTCGAGAAGTACGCCGACGATCCGGCCCTCCGCGTGCGCCAGCTCGATCCGCAGCAGATCCGCGAAGCCCTGCCGATCCTGGCCGACTTCGAAGGGCCGGCTCTGATCGATGAGGCGGCGGGCGCGATCTTGACCCGCCTCACGATCGCCAACCTGATCGACGCGGTCGGTTTGAACCTGGTCTCGGAACGGGTCGAATCGGTGACAGCCCGCCCGGAGGGCGGGGTGGAAGTGGTGACCAGCGTGGGCGCCCGCATCTTCGACGCCGTCGTGGTGGCTGCGGGAACCGGCACCGCAGAACTCGCCGCTAAGGCCGGGGTCACGATTCCGTCTTCGGCCCAGGCCCACATGCGCCTGACCCTGCCTCTCGAGTCGGGGCTGCGGGAACCGCGGTTGGCCTGCATTCAGGACTCCTCCAAGGTTTTCGGTGAGGCATCCGCCTATGGTTCGCCGATCCGTGGCAATCGTTCCTACGCGGTGGGGCTTGCGCTCAATGCCGAACTCGATTTCGAAGCCGATGGGGAAGATCCTTTGCTCGCACTGGCGGACCAGACCCGGGCCTACGTCGAGAAGGCATTCCCAGGCTTGGACGGAAACGGGGCGGTTTCGTTCCAACGCTGGATTACCGAGTTGCCTTGGGCCGCAGACGGGTTGGCGATCTGGCAAAGGGGCGATCTTTATTTCATTGCAGGCCACAATCTCTTCAAGTTGGCTCCGACCTTGGGCAAGACACTGGCCGACTCGGTAGTCGCCGGTGAAGTGGAACCGGGCTTCGGGCCGGAGGATCGTCTCGGCGAGGTGGTTTTCGAGACGACTAAGCGTCCGGGGCCGGCCCCTTAACCGAACCGACCGGCCAAGGGGGGGAGGGACCGGTCGGTTCGTGTCTTTGGGGGGATTGGGGGAGGGTTAGGCTGCGGCCGGAAGGCGGTCGCCCATCCGGTCAAGAATCTTTCTCAGCATTCGGGAAACGTGCATCTGCGAGTGGCCGATCTTCTCGGCGATCTCGGATTGGGTGAGCTCGTCGCGGAAGCGAAGTCGGACCACCATCCGCTCCTCATTGCTGAGGCCGCTCATCGCGGCGCGGAGCATGATCCTGTTCTCGGCATCATCGAAGTGGCTGTCCTCACGCCCGAGCCATTCGGACGGTGTGCCGGCGTCTTCGTCGGAGCTGCCGGGGCTCTGGTCGAGGGAAACGGGGTGGCGGTTATGGCCGGCGTCGAATGCTTCGGTGATCTCTTCTTCCGGGCATCCCATCTCGGCTGCTATCTCGGGCACCGAGGGCTCCCGGTTGAGGCGGCTGGTCAGGTCGGCCACGACGGTGTCGATCTGGCCGATCCGGTCATAGAGACTGCGCGGCAGCCGCATGGCAGCGGTGCGATCGCGGAAGTGACGCTTGAGCTCGCCGGTGATGGTCGGCGAGGCGAAGGCGATAAACGGGACCTTTCGCGCCGGGTCGAAGCGGTTGACCGCGTTGACCAGCCCGAGACTCGCGACCTGGACCAGGTCGTCGAGCGACTCCGCCTGGCTGCGGTAGCGAACCGCGACGCTCTTGGCGAAGGCGAGGTAGCGGTTCACAAGCTCTTCGCGAGCCTGCGGGTCGCTGTCTCGCCGAGCCCAGAGGTTTTCCTCGTCGGCCAGCCCAATCATTGACGTTTTCGTCGCTGCCATATCCACCCTGTCTAGAACCTTGCTTTCCATCGCTCAGCCTCTCTTTCTGGAGGAGTGCCCCTCCGGAGTGCTGCCTGGAACTCTCGCCGGGAGAGTTGCGCTGCGGTGCCTGATCGTTCGCTGAAACCGTAAGCACGGCCCGGTGAACTGTCCAGTATCCGAAAGTTAAAGAAAGACTTAAGTCTCCGATGGACGTTCGGTAAACCGCTTCAGAATCAGGTTTCGCGCGATCGTTTTTGGCGCGCTACCTGGAAAACAGGATGTTTTACAAAAAGGTCGACAACATACGTAAATGTTGCACTAACACGCCGATCTCGGGTGAAAAACCTGCATCAGGGGATCTCTACCGAGGCGTGTGACGGTGGTGAAGCATCAGCGAGTTGCCATCCGGATCGGCGAACAGGGCCATGAAACAGACTCCGGTGTCGAGGGTGTCACCAAAGAAAGTAACTCCCTTCGATTCGAGTTCCGTGCGGGCTGCCTCGATGTCTTCAACGTGCAGCGCAAGATGGGAGCACTTCTCCGGCGAGAACTCCATTCCCTGCTGGGCGGGCTCCCAGATCCCGCAACAGGTCTCACCGACCCAAAACTCGTAGTCGGAACCGTCGTCGGGCCGCAGGCCCAGCGTGTCGACATAGAAAGCACGGCTGCGGTCCGCGTCGGTGGATGGGATCGCAACGAAATCGAGACCGGTGATCATGGTTCGAGCATACCCTCGCCCACAACTCGAAAACCGACCCTCCAACTGGACCGAGAGGAGTCGCCGGCGGCTTCAGGCGCCGATTCGCTCGGTGGGATCGTCGATGCCGGCCAGCACGGCCAGAGGGTCGACCCCGGCGGCGAAGAAGGTCCAACTGCCGTCGGGCGCCTGTTCGACCACTCCGCTTTCGGCCAAGGTCGTGAGGGCCGAGCTGACCTTGGGCCGGCGGGCGCCGATCATCGCGGCCAGATTGCGGTGGGAGAGACGGATCGGGATCTTCACCCCGCGAGCCTCCTCGACACCCCAGCGTTCGGCCACGTAGCGGAAGATCAGAAGCAGCCGATGGTCGATTCTCGGCAACTGGCAAAGTGCGACATGGAATCCGAGCCAGCGGGAGCGAGCCACAACCCGGTCCATCAAGAGGGTGAGGATGCTGGGAAACCCCTGAGCGGCCTGGTGGAACTCCTCGTCGATCATCGCCAGATGACCGGTCGATATGAGCGCCCACTCGTCGGTCACACCCATCGCGTCCAGGGCCCGGGGCACGACCCACGGACGGACCAGATCGCCGGGTCCCAACAGTTCGATCGACGGGCGGCCGGAAACCTCGACCTGGCGGGTAAACGCGCCCTCGAGGATCAGATAACCGATGAAAAGCGGGCTCGGCGGAGTTCGGGTTGATCCTTCCCATGGGCCGGGCTCGACTCGGCGCACCTCGACCGACAGCTTCTCGCGGGCATCATCCAGCACCCGGCGCTCGATCCCACGGGCGAGCGATGGCTCCGCATCGAGCAGCCGCACCGTCCCCTGGGGTTCGCCGAACATGTCTTGACCCTAACCCTCGGCGGGGATACCGGGAGATCGGCTAGTTTCCAGTCATGGCTGATTCTTCCGAGGATCTGAAGAGGGAGTTCGACGAGTTCGAGCAGGCCGAAGCCTCGCTCGACTCTGGCCTCGAGTCGGCTCCGAGGTCGGGCGGGGTTCCGCCGTGGGTCAAGTGGGTCGTACTCACCGACCTGGTGATCATCGCCGTGGTCCTGCTGGTCGTCTTCGCCGCCTGATCGGCAAAAGCAGGCGCCGTGGCGGTCTTGGACCGCGAGAGCCCCCTCGATCCGGGCTGGCTCGTAATTGGACGCGAAGACGTTGCCACCGAGGTTGAGCGGGAAGGCTCAGATCGGAGTTGCCGCTCGTGACCATCCCGAAATATGACAGCCGGCCGTCACCGCGAATCGCGCTCGGATCGTTCCCGGTCACTGGTCGGGAAGGTCCGGCTGCTGCGGTGGGAGGAAGGTGATTTGCGGCCGAAAACCCACTCGTATTCCTCGTCGAGTACCGACTGTTGACGCTCGTACCGAGGGCGGCTGCTGCGGCTGAATATGTAGCTGAAGGGGAACATCTTGACCTTTCTCTGGTCCGGGTCGGGTTGGCGTGCTCGTCACCCCGGACGTAGTGACCGTCTAAGACGCTACACAGGTTAGCGTGACCTGTCAAGTTGATTTACCGGTCACGGGGGGGTACGATGTGGGCATGGACACCGCCTTCCTCGAAGAGCTGATCGAGTACAAGGTCGCGCCGAAACCGTTGATCGCGATTCAAGGGTTGCTGAACACCCACGACTACGAGCGCGGCGAGGAACTCCTGACGGACCCGCCGGCGGCCGCGGCATGGCTCACCGGCGCCGGGTTGCTGAAGAAGGGGGGCACGGTCTCGGGCGAGGAGTATCAGGATCTGCTCTGGCTCCGTCAAACCCTTCGCGAGATCCTCGAGGCGCAGTCCCACACGGAGCTTGATCGAGACGCGATCGAGTCCCTGCGGCAGCTTTCCGACAAGTATCCGGCCGGCTATGACGTGAGCGAAGACGGACTGGTAGCCCTTTGTCTGAAACCCGTCGATGCCGCGGACGAGCTGATCGGCCAGCTGGTCGGGATCGTTGGCATGGCCCAGGACCTCGATTGGTGGCAACGGCTCAAGATCTGCGCCGCGGACGACTGCCGTTGGGCCTTCTATGACTCCTCGAAGAACCGCGGGGGAACTTGGTGTCGGATGGAAGTCTGTGGGAACCGCAACAAGAACCGCCGCTACCGCAGCAAGAGCTGAGAGACTGCGACCAGCCGATGGCCAAGCCCCGGATCTACACGATGAGTTTCGCCAGCGTCTACCCGCTTTACGTCGCCAAGGCCGAGAAAAAGGGCCGCACCAAGCGGGAAGTCGACAAGATCATCCGCTGGCTCACCGGCTACAGCCAGGGACAGCTGAAGACGCGGATCGACAACGGATGCGACCTAGAGACCTTCTTCGCCCAGGCACCCGAACCCAACCCGAACTGCGAACTGGTCACCGGCGTGATTTGCGGGGTCCGGGTCGAGGAGATCGAGGATCCCCTGATGAGGGAGATCCGTTATCTCGACAAGCTGATTGACGAGCTCGCCCGCGGCAAGTCGATGGAGAAGATTCTGCGCTCGGAGTAGCCGGCGCTCAGGCGAAGAAGAAGACGACACCGAGCACGGCATAAAGCGCGAGCAGCTGGAGTCCCTCGAACCAGTTCGACTCGCC
>Ga0182738_1002406_pt1 | contig 22223 bp, 17 predicted proteins | sample eDN5th30CBELigMG_FD_128876 | JGI IMG/M metagenome (GOLD analysis project Ga0182738, IMG submission 128876) | Enriched Miracle-Growth compost microbial communities from Emeryville, California, USA - eDNA 5th pass 30_C BE-Lig MG (version 2)... ...
GCCGCCTCGGCGGCGGGACCTCGTTCGAGGAATCGTTCCAGGAGCGTCCCGTCGCTCAGGCCACTCGCTACCCCGATCCGAAAGAGCGTGTCGAGTGACTCAGCTACCGGTTTTTCGATTGTGTTGGACATGGCCGACCCCTCTTGCGCACTTGGGCTCTCATTCCTGTAGTGCATCGTGCGGGGGCGGCTTATACAACGATTTTCGAGAAAAGGCCTCGAGTCGGAGTTGCTGCGCTATCGGGGACACCTCCCGGAGATTTAGCCACTTGTCCCGGTCACGGTGGCTCGTGGGAGAGCCCATATTCTTGGTCGAGATCGAGCAGTCGATGTTCGTGGACGGTCCCGGACTCCTGGTCGCGTACCAGCGGCATGAACATGAAGGTGTTGCGACCCTCCCTGTGAATTCGCACGTGCTCATCTCGTCCGGCGACATCCCGCGGACGTAATCCTCCGCTCCGCTTCTTAAGCCGTGCTCGCGGAAGCCATCGCCTTGGGATCGTTTCGAGTTCAGGGAAGAAGTCGAAGGGGGGGGAGGCTCGTCTGGTCCGGCGGACCCCGAAAGTCGCTCGAAATCCGTCCGATACCAGGCGGGGGCATCGGGAGACCCCTGATTGGACGGAGGCTGACCCGGCCGGGGCGATCGCGGATACCACACGGCCTGCCCCTCGAACGAAGCCTTGTTTACCACCTGATCGACCAGAATTCATGTGGATGAATCGATTTTGGCTACTTTTGCAAAAAATTGGATTGCGTTGATTGTGCGAAAGGCGGCCAGGAGAGTGAAGCATTACGAGGTGATCCAAAGGTGCGAATGGGAACGATAATCTGCCTGTATCAACGAAGACATCGAGGTAGGATAGCCTCAAACTTGAGCGTGCGATGAGTACCAGGAAGGTGGGTGAAAATGCAGGCGCATGCTGGCTGGCAAGTGGCCCGAGTAGGGGCTTGGCTGGCCATGAGTGTGGCCGTTTGCCTCGTCGTTGGAAGCGCGGGGGTCGTCAATGCGCAATCCCCCACATCCGCTTCCCCTCCCCCCCCAGGGCGAGCTCCGAGCGCGCCCGACACATCACCGAGCCTCCAGCCACCTCTTCCTCCGGGGCGGGCTCCAACTGCTTCGTCGGAAGCGGCCGCGACGCCGGAGCGTTCCGAGGGGAGAGGCGGGCTGCCGTTCCCATTACCGCTGCTTGGTCGCAATGGGAGTGATCGCTCGTTAGTCTCGCCGGGGCTCCCTCCGAACGGCAGCCGGCCGATGCCTGGCAGCTTGATCGATCCCGGCGCATCTGGACCGGGCATCGGCAGCACCTCACGCGAAGTGTTTCTAGGCGGAGCGCTCGATACCAGGTCCGGATGGCCCTTCGTCTTTCTCAATTTTTTTGCACCAAGGCCGGAGCGGGTAGAGAAGTTTTGGGTCGTCCAGACTCGGGACTGCCCCCAGGTGATGGGCTCCGATCCTTGGGCTTATTTGAAGGTGCTTCATTTCAACGCTGATGGGGAACTCGTTCCTCGAGACTCGAACGAACTGTTGGCCCAAGCTGTCGGTCGGCCGGTTTTCATCCAGGTCCAAGGGAGCTTGACCACCCCCGACATCGCGCTCGGCGGCCTGATGTGGAGCACCGCTTGGCTCCAAGAGAATCGGGCGTTGGCCCAGGACGCGGTCGTCATCGCCTTCGACTGGCCGAGCCAGCGGGTCTATGACAACGACGTTCGCGATATCAACGAAAAGGGGCGTCGGGCCTATATCGCCGGTTACCACCTGGCCCGATTCCTGCTGCCGTTCCCACCGAGCAGCCGGATTACTCTGCTGGGCCAGAGTTACGGTGGGCGAGTGGTCCCCTCGGCGCTCCACCTACTCGGCGGGGGGAGTTTAAATAGCCAGGACCACGATCCTCCGATTCGCCTTCCGAGTTTGCGCCCCGACCTCCAAATCCGGGCCATCATCCTGGCGGCGGCCTCGGATCATGACTGGCTCAACCCAAACCAGCGGTTCGACCGAGTCCTGCACGCTTGCGAGGGCCTACTCAATCTCTACAATCGCCGCGACAAGGCTCTGGTCCAGTATCCTTTGCTGTGGCGGAGTGGACATCAAAGGGCCCTTGGACTCATCGGGCTAAAGCAGCATGATTTCAATCGGCTCGGACCGCTCGCCGCGCGGTATGAAGAGCACGATATCCACGACCAACTCGGAGTCGATCACACCTTGCTCGACGCAGTGGCGAATCGGCAGATTGCCCGATGGATGGCTCCATTCTTTTGGTCGCCTGACCCAGGCCTATCCTCGGCTAGGTCCGAGGTGGGGCCCCTATCAACCCAGCGCAAGCCTTCATTGCGAGAACGGCTCTTGCGCCGTTAGGCCACGCGCTCATCGTCCCTTCCCTTGACAAATTTCGGGATTATTGCGCTTTGGCCCGGTCGCTGAGTCTTGGGAGAGGCCGGGCCGTCCATGTCCGTGGGCGGCCCCGGACTCTTGGTTCCGTACCAGCATCATGACCATGAGGGTGTTGCGATCCATCGCTGTGAATTCGCACTCGCTCTTATCGGCTGGGATGGATCCACTCAAACGTAAACTACCGCTCTGCGCTTACGGTTGTACCCGTCGCGAGACGTCTTCGCTAGTTTCGTAACGTGGGGCACACGGGAACGGGAGACTTCGGCCTCCAAACACTTATGGAGATCATGTCAGACTCCTGCGGAAGGGGCAGTGATCGTTGAACTGAGAATCCTCCGCCTTTAGGCGTGAGGAGTGTCAAGGAGGTGGCAGACACAAGGAGATGGTGGTCCGCTCGGACTCTCTGTAGCACAGCCCGTCACGACAACCCAGCCATGCGGACAAGAGAGGGGCGTGACGTTGTGAATCGATGGCGAGGAGATTCGGGCGGTGGTGAGGCCGGGGGCTAGCGAGGAGGAGTTATAGGACAGAGCCGAAAGGCTGATTCGCCTCGCCTCGTGATAGGAGAGGATCTCCCGGAAGGTGCGGAGCGGAGAGGGATCGCTTTTGCTTGGCCGTATCCAGACTCGATTTAAATCCTTGATTGCCTCTGCATGGCTCCTCTGCTAAATTTTTGTGTGAGATCGCCCGCCCAACCTCTTGCTTTGTCCCAACGTGTTGAGCTGCTCACGTTTGCGCGGGATCATTCAAGAAACTCTTTCGCGGAAAGGTTGCAAGACCAATGAATCCCGAGAAGCCGATCAATCGCCGACGGGCCGTGCAGAGTTTGGGACTCGCGGGGGCGGGAACGCTGGCTGGGGTCTCAGCCCGAGCAGAAGGGCCGGGCCAAGGGGAATCGGGCTCGAAGGGGCTGGCCGGCGGAGCGAAATTACTCCCGACCCGAAAGCTCGGCCGGAATGGCCCGATGGTGCCGATGCTCGCCATGGGGGGCGACATGGAGTCCACCAGCGCCCTGGGCTTGATCAACCGAGCCTGGGCACTCGGCATGCGCTACTACGACACCGCGCAGAAGTATGGACGTGCTCACGAGGAAGAGATCTATCGCCGTTGGTTCGCCGCTCATCCCGAGCGCCGCAAGGAGATCTTTCTGGTCTCCAAGGACTATCCCAAGGCTCGAGGACCTGAAGAACTGCTCGAGATGATCGACGTCCGCCTCAAGGCTCTAGGAACCGATTACCTCGACCTCTACTTCATCCATCAACTTTGCCCCGAGGTCTATGGGGCAGATTCGGTCAACTGGGGTAAGAGCGATGTCTTCCGCAAGGTGGCCGAAACCCTCAAGGCCTCCGGTAAGGTCAAGATGGTTGGGTTCTCGTGTCACGGCGGCCCCGAGTATATTCAAGCGGCGGCCGACGGCGGATTCCTCGACGCCTTGATGGTGCAATACACTCCGTTTTACGAGCGAGGAGGCGCATTCGACCGAGCCCTGACTGCCTGCCATGAAAAGGGGATCGGCCTCATCGCCATGAAGACGCTCCGGCACGCGGGCGAAGTCCCCAAGCGGCTCCCCGAGTTCGAGAAGCTCGGTCTGACCACGCACCAGGCCCTGTTGCACGCGGTCTGGAGCGATCCACGCATCAGCGCCATTTGCAACTCGGTTCGCAACTTTGATCAGATGAAATCGAGCATCGCTTCGGCCCATGGCTACAAGGCCCCGCTCGACGTCTCCCTCGTCGAGCGGCTCCGCGACGTGGTCCTCGCCAGCCGGCGCTCGATGTGCCCTGGTTGCCCGTCGTGCGACGCCAACGTGGCTTCGACGTCCTTCGCCTATCGCGACGTGGCTCGATACGTCACCTACTTCGAGCAAGACAACAACCGCGCGTCACGCGAGCTCTACCACGCACTCCCGAAGACCGCCCGACTGGCCTCGGCGGGTGAGCTCGAAGCCTTGCGTGATGGCTGTGCCTACGGGATCGACTATCCCGAAATCGCCGCTCGCGCCTTGCGCTATTTCGCCTGATCGCTAGCATCGCCCCCGCCTTGGATTCGAACGGATGCGCGGCGCCTTTCCGCCGGGTATCCGTTCGTTTGCGCGCTGGGGGAAAGTTCTTGTCAAGGAAGTCGCTCGTGGAACACCCGGATTAAGTTGTAGCCCACGAATCATCGAGGTTTCTCCTCCCAGGGAGCGCGGTGTTTTTCTCTGGGGGCGCGGGCGGCCCGCCCACATTTGGAAAGTGCGAAGAGCGGGCAAGTTACCCGCGCTCCCAGGGAAGTCGACGTTGGGCCTTGAATCTCCCCGTGGATCAATGCGGGTTGCCCACTAGGCGAATGAGTCAAAATAAATAGTTTTATGATGATTCGTTTTCGGTCTCAGGAAATATTTTCGTATTGAGGAATTGGCCTAAGAAGACGCCCACTTCAGACGTGATTCAGAATGAAATGAGAGCTTGGGGCGAGACACCTAATTCGTGGGATCGGCATTGGCCTTTCCTTCGAGCACGGACGCCGGGTGAGAGACTCAGGAGGCGGGCACATGATGGAATCGACCCTTCAGCGTGCCTCTCCGAGCTTCCGAAAAGCGATCCATTGTTGTCGTGAGGTGTTCAAGCAATGCAGATTTCGGTTTACATTTCATCGAGTTAAAATGATTGGATGGATAGCGTTGGTCGTTTTGTTGGCTGGTCTTTGGAAAGCTTCCTATAACTGGCATCGAAACGCTCGAGACGAGGTCAACCCTGGCTTTCAAATCGCGGGAATTCTGGGGCAGAGCTCGACGGAGCAGGGAACGCTTCGACTCGTTTTCATGTGGACAGGTAGCTCCAGGCCTATCAGGATCACATGCGAGCGGCAGACTGGAATTGGGAGGGCATTTCAGCGGCTCGGTCATCGAGGTGTCGGGTTCGAGGTTCTTGGGCTTGGTCTGGAAATTCAGCCTGTCACCGTTTACGACCACGACAGTATCGTCCCACCGTTTGTTGTTTTCGCTGTCCCTTACTGGTTGTTACTATTGGGAGCTGCCTGGTGGGGGGTGCGAGAATTGGGCCTAAAACCCAGAGGGGCCGGTCAATCAGATTATGAATGCGTGTAGAAGTAGTAGGCTTATTGAGAAATTGAATTAATGAATGACGATATGTTGGCTGAAGCCGTCATGGTTGCAAGTCATATTCGCGAATTTTGTCGAAGAGTTGACGTCGGCTGATTCCGAGCCGTTCGGCGGTCTTGGTCCGGTTGCCGCCGCAGGCGTTGAACGCGTGTTGGATCGCCCGGCGTTCCACCTCGGCCAGGAGCGCACGGAGTGGGAGGTCCTGGCTGTTCTCCTCAATGGGTCGGATTGCCTGGCTGATTGAGTTTTCGTCGTCCAGGTGCTTGGGCAGAATCGTCCGACCTCTCGAGGCGACCGCGGCCCGAGCGAGGGCATTTTCCAACTGGCGAACGTTGCCAGGCCAACTCCGCGCGGATGGAGGCCAGAGCTTCCTTGCCTCGGGCCTCGAGCTCGTCACTCGCCATTTTCAGACGTTCATTCGCCCGGGCTCGACGCTCCTCCCGCTCAACGACCGCCGCGCTTGTATACCACAAGGTACTAAGGGCGGTGATGAAGAGGGCGATCACCACGCCAACCTGATTGATGAGCGGTAAGTCTCGCGGGAAGCGCTTCATTGAGCTCCTCTTTGGCATCGGGTCTTCAAGGTTCCGAGCCCATGGAGACGCAATCATCGGGCCAACCTAATCTCTCTCATCGATTCCGTACAGGTTTCGCTCGTCTCTCAAAGCATTTGCCGTGATGCGGGGGACAGTTGGGCGGAATCCCCCCAGCTCAAGTGGGGGATTTGTGCCCAATCTTGTCGTCATCTTCCCCCGAAACACAGGAAATCCACGCAGCTTTCGATCTGGCATTCGCCGTGCTTGGGTTAACCCTCACTGAGAACCGACCGGGAACGGTCTGCTCAGTTCGACGCACCTTTATTTCAAACGCGTGGAGCGGAGACATGGTGAAGCAAGTTGTCTTGAGTGTATCTACCCTGCTGGGGATTAGTCTGGCGACATTCTTCCAGGAGCCCCCGGACAGAAAGGGGGAGGGGCCTCCGCCGCCGAAAGCCAAACATGCGGCCAAGGAGAGAGAAAAGACCAAGAAGCAGGCACCAGGCGACGAGCTGCGCAAGACCTATACCTTGTTGCGGCGGATTCGCTCGGACTCGGTCGAAGGGAAGAGCGAGCCGCGTATCAAGGATTGGGCGGATCGAGCAACCGACCTTTATCGTCGAGCGATCCAGGCGCGGGGAGAGGACCCTCACCGTTCTCACGAGCTTGCCATTGCGTCTCATGACCTGGCCAGAGCCGCCGATCACGCGAGCAACGCGGCCCGACTCGACCGTGGCGATGACCTCGAACTCCCTCCTCCCCCCGATGGGGATGGTCCTGATGGAGCGGATGAGAGAAATCGGCACGACCTCCAGCGGGCTTATGAGCGGATCCAAGAGGCGCTCGAGACGGAGCCCGAGGGGGAGAACGCGTTCTACATCAATGCGGCCAAGGACCTCTATAACGCGGCCAGGCGAGACCTGGAGGCCGGACGAGTGGAACGCGGAGGCGAGCTTGCGCGGGCCGCGGAGGCGATGACTCACGTGCCCGAACACTTGGACATGGCGGCAAATGGGGAGCCCAGGGGGCCGGGCGGCCGAGATGGGCGCGGGCCATTTGGGCCAGACGCGAAGAAGGCCAGGCGCGATCACCAGGCGAAAAAGAAAGGGGCACGACCTCCGCTCGAGCTTCCTCCGCCACTCTGACCTGTTTCCTCCGTTGAATAGAGGAGCATGCAGGCAGGTTCACACCTCACCGATCCGAGAGGAATGGTGGCAAGGATGAACTTCGAGCATGCGGACGACCGATGAGATGCGGCGGAATGTTTCAAGAACGTGATGGACCGACCTTCCTTCGTCTCCCCCCTGAGATTGAGGGGAGGTCGGTCGCGGGCCAGCGTGCTCGGTTGCTCACTCCGGGAATGGGCGCAGTTGATGACCAGGGATACCGCCTCGACCTCGTTGGTAACGACGATCTTCGCGTTGACCTACCTTGGCCTGGCCATTGGCAAGGTCCCCGGATTACGGATCGACCGAGCAGGGATCGCCCTCGTGGGGGCCGCCGCCATGATGGTCTTCGGCGTTTTGAACATGCACGACGCCGCGCGGGCTGTCGATTATTCCACCCTCGTCCTACTGTTCGGCATGATGGTCGTCGTGGCCTACCTACGACTCTCCGGGTTTTTCGAACTGTTGACAGAGCGGATGATCGCGCGGAATCCCAGGCCACACTCCTTACTCGCCTCGTTAATTCTTCTCTCCGGCATCTGCTCCGCCTTCCTGGTGAACGACGTGGTGTGCGTGGCTCTCACCCCGCTGGTCCTGCAACTCTGCCGGCGCCTGAGACGCCCTCCCGTCCCCTACCTGATCGGCGTGGCCACGGCATCCAACATTGGTTCCGTGGCCACGTTAACGGGAAATCCCCAGAATATGATCATTGGCTCTTTGTCTTCGATTTCCTACTTTCGGTTCGCGGCGCATCTGGCCCCCGTGGCCGGGTTCGGCCTGTTGGTGTGTTACTTGACGATTCGGGTTGTTTATCGCGGGACGTTGAAAGTCGAGGACGAACACCCGGTGCCGGTGTCGGTGAACTCGCGTTCCCGAATACATCACGGACTGCTTACCAAGAGTGTGCTGACCACGGTCGCCGCCGTCGTCTTGTTCTTCGCCGGTCAACCGATCTCCCTTGTGGCGCTTGTGGCCGCGGGGTTCTTACTTCTCGATCGAGTGCGCCCGGACAAGGTTTACCGGCAGGTGGATTGGCCGCTGCTCGTCATGTTTTCAGGTCTATTCGTGGTGGTCCATGGGTTCGAGATGCATGTGGCTCGCACCTGGCACTTTGAAAAGGCGTTTGACACCGGGTCGTCCCCGGTTGTCGCGGTCAGTTCCCTTTCCTTGCTCCTCTCCAACCTGGTGTCGAACGTCCCCGCGGTTCTCCTGTTCAAACCGATCATGGAGGTGACCCCCCAGAAGGAGCTCGCGTGGCTGGCGCTGGCGATGTCCAGCACGCTGGCCGGGAACCTGACCATCCTGGGGTCCGTGGCGAACTTGATCGTCGTCGAGAATGCTCGTCGCGCTCAGGTTGAGATTCGGTTCACCGAGTTTCTCAGGGTGGGTATTCCGCTCACCTTACTGACCACCTTGATAGGCGTGTTGTGGTTGGAGTTCGCGCACTATTGAAAAACATAGGCGTGTTGTGGTTGGAGTTCGCGCACTATTGAAAAACAGTTGTTTTGCTATTTATGATGAGGGTCATGCGGGGACGTTGCGAAGCCCATCGCGATCGTGTCTGGTTGTGGGTATGACGAGGCCTTCTCGCTGATTTGCTGATTTGGGTTGTGCCTGGTTTAAGTTGCGACGTGCGAGATATTGACATATCTCTTCCCCTAGGATCGCGGACGTCCCGCCCAGGCTTTTGACGTTTTGGCTCTCCCCCTGGTCTGTCCCTGGCAGCCGAACCGGGCTTGCCGGGAATTGGAGGCAGGGCGGCCGAATTCATCCTGCATCTCCAAAACCCTGGCAGGCCAAGATGGATCGCCAAGTCAGGTCAGTCCGCTTCCTTGTGGTAATGGGGAGCGGACCCTTCGGTCGTAATGCGCGCGTCCTCGAAAATCTGCGCCAGGATCAAGGCTCCGACGCTGACGACCGTCTCGCCCGGCTTCAAGCCACTTTCGATCACGACATGGTCGTCCTTTTCCTGGGCGACAACGACGAGGCGTCGTTCGAACTTTTCCGGGCGTCCAGGAACCTGTACGAAGACGATCGAGTGGCCATCGCCGACAATCAAGGCGGTGCGAGGGATGACAGTTCGGCCAGGGATGGGGGGAATCTCGAGCATACCGCGCACGAGCATGTCGGATTTGAGTTGATGGTTGGGGTTGGGGATCGACGTTCGGATATGCACGGCGTGGGTCTCGGGATCGACCCGGTTCGAAATATACTCAACTTTGCCTTGAAGTTGCCGTTCGAGGTAAGGGAATCGAACCTCCCAGGACTGGTCGAGCTCGATGAGGTGGAGGTCGCTCTCGAAAACATTGCCCCAGACCCAGAGCCGATCCAAAGGCGCGACGACCAGAAGCGTATCGTTCTCGTCGTACATGTTGCCCGCGACCACGTCGCGTTCGATGACGAATCCCTCGGCGCGGGCGCGGAGCGTCAGCTTGGCCTTGTCGGCGCCGGATTCATCATCGACCTTGTCCACTTCTTTCTCGGTGAGCCCGTAGATGAAAAGCTTATCCCTGGCGACTTCATATTCTCGACGGCTTTTCATCTCATTGTTTTTGGATTCCTCATATTGTTGCTGGGAGATGGCCCGCGTTTTGACGAGAGGCTCACGGGTTTGCAGCAGGTTCTTGTCGTACTGCCATTGAATCCGTTCGATCTGGTAGACGCTCTTGGCCTCGGCGAGCTCCTTGCTGTAAAGGTCAATGAGTGGATCCCCTCGCTTCACGGCGTGGCCGATCGCGACATGGACCTTGTCGACACGCCCCTTGAACATGGGTCGGACTTTGGTCAGCGTGTCGGTCATGTACGCCGTGGTGCCAAGGAGCTCGAGCCGGATGGGGGAGGTTTGCTCGGTCACCTTCTCAGAGGCCAGGCCCATGGTCTTCCAGGCCCGTTCAGGAATGGTGACGAGGCCATCCCACGGCTCCTGATCCATCAGGGAAACAGGTTTAGGACGGTGCTCGTCCACTCCATCCGCTTGGGTTTCTTCCGCGTGAGAGCCGGAGCCGCTTCCTGGAAGGTTGAGGGAAGAAAGCACCTGTTTGGTGCGTTCCGGATAGGCCCAGCAGAGGTATCCCAAGGCGGAAAGTACCACCAGCACGCCAATGGCTCGTACCCAACGCCAAAGCCCGAACGGGCGGGGGGGCGGAGTGGCCGGCACCTCTGTGTTCGACGGCATGGCAGGTTCCATTGGGGCGTTGGCCTGTACGCTGGCTGATGAGTTATGGATTGTCATGGTTCGACTCATTTCTCCAGGTTCGACTGTGGAGCAGTGGCCGGGGTCGGGGTTGGAGCCGGGAACAAGGTATAAAGAATGGGGAGGAGAAACTGCGGAAGGACCAGGGCCGCGAGCATTCCCCCAACCACGACAATCGCGAGGGGCTTCTGAGCTTGAGAGCCAACCGAGTTCGCGAGCGCGGCGGGCAGAAGCCCGAGAATGGCGGTCAACGAGATCATCACCACGGGGCGCAGGAGCCGTCGCGACCCCTGGAGCACCGTCTGTTCCACCCCCACCCCTTCCCGTCTCAGCCGGTTAAAGTCGTTCACGAGCAGAACGCCGTTCTGGACGACCACTCCGAAGATCGAGATGAAGCCCACCGCCGCGGAGATGCTGAAGTTGGTTCTGGTGAGGATGAGGGCCCAAACTCCCCCCATCATGGCCGTGATCACGCCGGCCATGACCATCAAGGCATCCTTGACCGACTGGAACATTGTGTAGAGCAAGGTCATGATCAGCAGGATTGAGACCGGCACCATGACCACCAGCCGGGCGTTGGCTTCCTGCATCTGCGCGAATTCTCCAGACCATTCCATGCGATACCCGTCAGGAAGCCGGACGCCATGTTCCGGGTCCTCGATCTTGCGCTTCGCTTCGTCGATGGCCGAGGCGAGGTCGCGCCCCTGAACACTGAACTTGATGGGAATATATCGGTGGTTGTTTTCTCTATAGATGTACGAAGCCCCCGACTTGTGAGGCGTGATTCGAGCCAGTTGCGACAGCGGAATGCGTGTTCCCCCCGCCCCATTCTCCTGGCGAGGCACATCAATGGGGATGCGGGCAATGTCCTTGGGATCGTTGCGAAGGTCGCTGGGGAGTCGAAGCACGATATCGTAGACCTTTTCGCCTTCCACCATCCGGGAGAAGGCCCGCCCCCCGATCGCGACTTCAATGACCGACTCAACGTCGTCCACGTTGAGCCCATAGCGTGCGCAGGCTCGACGATCGATCCGGATTTCCAGGTTGGGTTGCCCGACGATGTGGAAAAGGCTGGCCCCTTCAATTCCCGGAACCGACTTCAGGATGGAGACCACCTGATGCCCGGTCTCCTCGAGGAGGTTGAGGTCGGAACCGAAGAGCTTGATCGAGTTGGCCCCCTTGATCCCCGAGAGCGCCTCGTCGATGTTGTCGCGGATGAGCTGGGAGAAGCTAAAACTGAGGCCGGGGAAGTCCTCGAACTTTTTCGAGAGCTCCGCCTCGATCTTCTGGCGTGTCATGCCCGGCCGCCAGGCCTCCATCGGCCGGAGCGGAACGTTGAACTCCAGGTTGAAAAACGCGGTGACATCCGTTCCGTCGTCAGGACGCCCAACCTGAGACATCACGTCGCGCACTTCAGGGATCGACGCGATCGTCCGGCGAATGCGAGGAGCCATGCGAGCCGCCTCCTCGAACGAGACCGTGCGCGGCATGATGGCTCGGATCCAGAGGTTGCCTTCTTCAAGCTCGGGCATGAATTCCGCTCCCAGGCCGGGAAGCAGACTGATGGTGTAAGCCAGAAGGCCCCCCATGGCCGCCAGGAACAACCAGCGCAGGCGAAGAACAAAATGAAGGATTCTCATGTAGAAGAATGTCATGACCCGGTCGAGCAGTGTTTCTTTCTCCTCGGTCTTGCCATGGAAGAGGAACGAGCAGAGGACCGGCGCCAACGTGATCGAAATCAGCAGCGCGCCAAGAATGGAAAGGGCGTACGTTGAGGCCATCGGTCCAAACAGGGCCCCGGCGGGGCCGCTCATCGTGAAGAGTGGTATGAATGCGCAAACAATAATCATGGTGGAGAAGAGGATCGGCCGGCCAACCCCGCGCGCGGATTCGGCAATCCGGTCGACCAATGGTAAGCTTCGGCGGATTTCATGCCCCGTGACACCTCGAAAGATCGTTTCGACGATGATGACCGAACTATCCACGATGATGCCGAAGTCCACCGCGCCGATGGAGAGTAGGTTCGCTGATTGCCCTTGAATCGACATGATTGTGATCGCGAATAGCAAGGCCAGCGGAATCACCAGGGCCACGATCCCCGCGCTTGCCAGATCGCCCAGAAACACGAGCAAGACCACGATCACAAGACTGATGCCGACGAGCAGGTTATGCATCACATTGTGAGTGGTCACTTCAACCAGGTCCGTTCGTTTGTTGAAGATTTTCAGACTCATCCCTTTGGGCAGCAGCTTGGTCCGTTCGATCTCGTCGATCTTGGCCATGACCGCCTTGGCCGTGGGGAGTGACTTCTCATATTTGCGCATCATGATGATGCCCTGGACCACGTCTCCCGCTTCACCGTGGCCCACGATTCCCAGCCTGGGGCGATGACCGATGATGACCTGAGCGACGCGCCGGACCTGGATAGGGATGCCATCTGGAGAGGTGGCGATGATCACGTCACGGATGTCGTCGAGCTTCTCTGCCTCAATGGCCGCCGCCTGGGAAATGTTGGCGGGCTCTAGCGGATCGACTCCGCCACCCAGCAGCCCGATGGCCCTTACGTTATGCGACTGCGTGCCCAAGGTCAGAATATCGCCGCCAACATTGGCATTGGAGCGGCGGATGGCATCTTCCACCTGCTGCATCGTAATGCCATATTGTTTCAACATCTTCGTGTCGATCAAGACCTGGTATTGCTTGATGGTTCCCCCGTAACCGACGACATCCACCACGCCGGGGACCTGTTTCAAGGCCCTGTTCAAGACCCAGTCTTGCACCGCCTTTAGTTGGTTGGTGGTGTACCCAGGACCTTCGAGAACGTATCGAACAATCTCGCCGGTCGGGCTCCAGGGGGAGAGTTCTGGTTGCACACCGTTGGGGAGGTCGACCATGGCGATCCGGTTCAGGACTTCTTGCCGGGCCGCCCAGTAGTCTGTTCCATAAGTAAATTGGCACTTGATGTCATTCAGGCCCGCGATGGATGTACTGCGGAGGTCCTTCAACCCCGGCATTCCGTTCAAGGCCGTTTCCAGGGGAATTCCGACCAGCCGTTCCATCTCCTCGGGGCTTGCCCCTGGGTTCTGGCTGATGATCTCAACCAGGGGAGGCGTGGGGTCGGGGTAGGCTTCCACGTTCAGGTTCAAGGCGGACTGGACCCCTATGCCAATCAGGGCCAGGGCACCCAGGATGACGATGAGCCGGTTATGAAGGCTCCACTGGATGATGCTGTGGATCATAGCGACGGAACCCTTTGGCGAAAGGAACTGTGGGCGGCTGGCCAGCGCCCATCGTGGGCGAGGAGCCAACGCACGGATGAATCCGTGTGCGCGCAACAACACCTGTCGCATGCCGATGCGATTTGAGGTTGAGACTTACCGAGCGGCTGCCGGAACCCGCGATCCCTTTTGAAATTAAAGGATTCGATTTCTCTCCTGCGTGGCCCCCGTCAGGTGGACGCCGATAATCGTGCCCTGGTAGATCATTTTTGATCCGACATAAGCCTGCGTGAGAAAAGCTCGATGCCCTCGCCGACGTTGCTCGGCGCGTCCGGCCAGGACAAGCCGGTCGCCCGGCCGAACCGGGCCCCAAACGCGCACATCGCGCAGGCCGCCAAACACAAAGAACCCTTCGGGCAGGTATTCCAGCTTGTGGCAGCAAAAGCTGCTGAGCTGGGCCGCGGCCTCGCAAATCAACACCCCAGGCATGACCGGGTAGCCTGGCAGATGCCCCTTGATCCAGAACTCATCCCAACCCACGTCCTTGTAGCCCACGATCAGACGTGAAGCGACATCGAGATGGACGATCGCCGTAAGCTGTTCCATCTCGAATCGTTGGGGGTTGAAACGTTGAATCTCCTCGATCCCATAGAGTGTTTTTGAAGTGTCAAATTCTTTGGGATTAATCAAGGGCTCGGGCTGCATCGCCAGATCAACTCCTCGAATGGATCGGCTGACGGACCACTCGCAATGCCGGAAGTTCCCATGCAAATTGAGCCGGTACGTCTTGGAACGGTCGGGTCTTTAGGGGAAGCGATCAAGAGGGCACGAGGCCCGGCTCGCAGGTCGAAGACCGGCCAGTCCAGGCTCATTCCAGGGGGGAATCGCTCAACCTGGTCTCTTGCGGGAGAGCCCAACTCAACCTTTTGAGGCTGGAGAGGGACCGTGCGGCGAAACACCAGGTTAAGGTGCGTGAGGAGCGAAGTCAGCGAGCGGTCCTACCACGATCTCATCGACAGCATGAATTCCAAACGATCTGTCAAAGTGTCTGACAGACCATGAGAACTCGTGCCAACAAGATGGGATGCGCGAGACGCCAACCGAGTCCAGCCCTTTTACGCAGGGAATGAGACGCGATCGGAGGAGTGGGAAAAAACTTATATCTGCAATCGTCGCAAGCTAAGAAATCGGGGACAGGACGCGCCAGGAGGCCCAAACTCTCGGGCTCGGGCGGGCGCGATGAGGTGGGCGAAGATTAGGTCGAACCAGGGGGGCTCGCCAGAGATGGAGGGGTTAGGCTCCCTTTCCTGTATCGCTTGCCGGGGCTCGTCCTCCAGGTCGTCTTCCGTGTCCTCCGGAACGTCGACCTTGTCGTCCAGGCTGACGGCCTTCTTGGGCGAAAAGTGCAGAGCGGTGCCCAGCGGCCCGTGCCAGGCTCGAAGAACCTTGCGGGGTTGGCTTGGCCTCGCGTGGGGAGAACCCTTTGACGAATGCGGGGGGCTGCTCGCTGGTGATGCGGAACACCTCTCGGACAGGCCGAGTAACGCGGCGAGAACCGCGAACAGGATGGTGTTCCGATATCGATTGAGCATGGCTTCAAGCAATTCGATTCTAAGAGGAGTTGCTAAAGACCCGTTGAGAAAGTGAGAGCCACCCAGATTATTCTACGTTACGCCTTTAGTTTCGCCAACCCGAACCATCTTGTGAAGATGGGTTGGGACCTGCCAACTTTCGACGGGTTTCAATGCGGCGGATCCGCTGCGCCGCCAAGGTCCACCTTGGACGCAACGCGAGGCCCGATGGTTCCGCGTACCCTGACTCACCTCAACGTTTTACGTCAGGAAGACTCATGATCGCCTGTTGCCGTCAGTTGGGTTTTGGCCGCTTCAATGAGCTCGGCGTTGCCGCTCTGAATCGCGAAGAGTGCATGCTGGATAGGGAAGGCGGCGAGACGCTCCTCGACCTGCCGGCGCAGGCCGGGCCAGGTGTGGCCCCCAGCGTTTTCATATTCCACCAGCAGCTGTTCAAGACCTTCAGGACCGAATCCCATCAGATGAAAGATCAAGTCGATGCTGGGGTCGCTCACCTCCGCCTCGGTCCAGTCGAGGATTCCGGTCGCCTTGGCCGTCTCATCGATCAAGACGTGGCCCACGTGCAGGTCGCCGTGGACGAGAGTGGTGTGGGGGGGCCATGCCTCGTCATCGTCGAGCCAGGTCCGCCACCGCCGATCGAGTGGCTCGCTGATATCGAACTCGCGTCTGACCTGGTCAAGCTGGTCGGCAAAGCGTTGGCGAACCCCCTCGGGGGATAGGGCCTTCAGGCCCGCGCTCGCCGCTTCGGCCGAGTCGAGTCCGTGCAAGGCCGCCAACGTCTGGCCAAGGCTTGCCTGGAACCGGGTCGAGCTCTTGTCGAAGTTCCAGGTTGGCTCATGCGTTTGAGCGTCGACGGTGACCCCGAGCTTCCCTTCGAGCCTGGGGTACGCAATGAGCTCGTTCGAGACGATCTTCCAGTCGGGGACCAGGACAGGGATCTTGCCGTTCACAAAGGCCAGCACTCTGCCCTCGTTCTCCAGCCTGGGGAGGACATCGGCTCGTCGGGGAATCCTCAAGACCCAGTTAACCCCGCTCTGGTCCGTCAGAAAACCGACCTGGAAGTCCAGGCCCAACTCATTCAACTCAATGGGGCCACACGGCTCGAGCCCGTGGCGCCTTGCGAGGCTAGCTACCTTGTCAAGCTCCTCCGGGTCTTGGATCGGAGTGGTCATTGCCTTCCTCCACACGTTGATTTTTCTTCCAGCGGGGTCAAGCCGTCCCACTTAACCCGATCTCGCTCGCCAGCAGCAAGACCGGCGCAGGCCAACAGGCTTGGACATTGGCTCCGTCGACTGGGTTCGTTCCCTCATTTTCCAAAAAACGCGCGAGGTGAACTTGACTTTTGTCAGAGATGACCTCAATACTGTGTTAGTTGACTAATACGGTGGCGGTTGGGAGGACCCAATGCACTTCCAGCTCAGGGCGAATGATGGGCGGCCGATCTACGCGCAGATTGCCGACCAGGTGAAGAACGCGGTGGCGGCGGGGCTACTTCGGCCGGGGGAGCTGATTCCCTCGGTGCGGGAGTTGTCTCGCCAGCTCGTGGTGAACCCCAACACGGTTGCGCGGGCCTATCGAGACTTGCAGGTGGAGCAGATCCTCGAGTCGTTGCGCGGGACGGGCTTGCAGGTCGCGCAAGGGGCCCCATCGCTCTGCCGGAATGAGCGTCAGTCGGTGGTGCGTCAGCAGCTTCGCGACGTGTTCGAGGAGGCTCGGAAGGCGAGTCTTTCGCGTGAAGAGGTCGAGCGGATCTTGCATGAGGAATGGGAGCGGGCTGAAGCGGTGGGGGCGGGTGAAGCAGGGACCAACGGGGTGGAGGGGGCCAGATGAGCCAGGAGCTTGCGGTTCGTATTGAGGGGCTGACGGTCCGTTATCGGGGCCGCCCCGCGGTCGATCAACTGAGTCTCGCGGTTCCCACCGGGTCGGTCTTCGGGCTGCTGGGGGAGAATGGAGCGGGAAAATCGACCACCATCAAAACGATGCTGGGGTTGGTGACGCCTCAAGCCGGCCGAGTCGAGGTTCTCGGGCTCGATGCGCGCACCCAGGGCGAATTGATCAGGCGCAAGGTGGGATATGTACCCGAGATCCCTACCTTATATGAGTGGATGACTCCAGCCGAGATCGGTTGGTTCGCCGCGGGGCTTCAGACGGAGGCGCCCGGGGGTGTGGAGGGAACGTTGGCTCGTTACGCGGAATTGATCAAGGGGTTCGAGCTTCCGCCCAACCGCAAGATCAAGGCCTTGTCCAAGGGGATGCGGGCGAAAGTGGGACTCTCGCTCGCCCTGGCTCCCGACCCCTCCCTCTTGATCCTGGATGAGCCCACATCGGGGCTCGACCTCCTGGTGCGCAGGGAGTTTTTGGAAAGCATGGTCGACCTGGCGGGCAGCGGCCGAACGGTCATCCTTTCGAGTCACCAGGTCACCGAGGTGGAACGCGTGGCCAGTCATGTCGGCTTGATCCATAAGGGGAAGCTGATGCTGGCGGAGCCGCTCGATGAGCTGAAGGCTCGGACGTTCCGGCTTACGTTGACGATCGACCGTCCGGTGGAAGCGCTCCAGCTCCCATCCGTGATCGATTGGAAGCTCATTGATGTCGTTGAGTCGTATCGGCAGACGCGAATGATGGTTCATGCCGACTCTCGAGATGCCGTGGAGCTCTTGAGGGAGATCCCGGGCGTCTCCAGTCTGGAAGTCGAGACGCCTGGACTTGAAGAGATTTATGTTTCTTATATGAGAGGACGTGTCCCTTCCAGCTTCTCGCGGCCATTCGCGGCCGTCGGGGTGTGAGTGGAACTCTCGGAGTCTTCAGGTCTCACCATTCGTGGAGTTTTCCCATGCTCGGCCGCTTGTGGTGGAAAGAGATGCGAACCTTGTGGCCCCTCTGGCCAACGTTGTTCGCCGTTGCCGTGGCATTGCAAGGGCTTTTACTACTGGTTCAGCCGGAGATTGCGAAGACGGGCAGTCTCTTGATGATTGGGTATGGCTGGGCTTGCCTGTACGCGCTCGTGTCGTCCTCAGCCGCGTTCGCGGGCGAGCGCGAGATGGGAACGCTCGTCTTGCTCGACGCGCTTTCCGTGAGACGGTGGGAGCTTTGGTTTGGCAAGGTGAGCTTCATGCTCGTTTCGAGCCTCGGATTACTCGTCGTCATGTTGGCGTTGGGTGGCTTGGGCTCGACCGGGGTGGAAGACCAACCCCGCTTTGCGTTCGCGGTGGGGATGTACGGGACTCTCCTGTTCGAGATCATCGCCTGGTCCTTGTTCTGGTCGGCCTTGCTTGCGAATCCGGTCCTCGTCGCGTCGTTTGCGTTGGTTTGTATCTACGCGGTTTCCGAGTTCGCCAGTGGAGGGAATGCCGTTCAATTTGCCTCGGAGTCGGCGATTCCAACCCGGGCGTTGATGGCGGCGACGGCGCTGGGGGCTTCCGCCCTTTTGCTGGTGTTTCAACCGGTGGCGGGATGGTCCGCTCGAATCCAATCCGAGATGGATCTGGAAGGGTTGAACTCGGATGGTGCGCAGTCGTTAAAAGTGAAGTGGCCCAGGGGACGAAGGACGCTTCGTGGGGTGCTCGGCTGGAAAACACGCCGCGAGGGCTGGAAGGTTTGGCTCATTGCCTCGCTGGTCGGTTGGGGGGCTTTACTCTGGATGGGATTTCAATCACGAAGCAGTGAAGTGCACTTTCCGGTGGCGGTCCTTTGGGTCGGGGCGACCCTGGTGGCGGGGGTGAACGTTTTTGGAGCGCAGACGCAATTCAACTCTCAACGGTTCCTGCTACACCGTGGTATCAGCCCTGGTGCGATTTGGTGGAGCATCTTGCTGTTCTGGGGAACTCAGCTTGCCCTGACGATCCTGGGAGTGTTGGTGATTCTCACTCCCTTTTTGGGATCCATGTATTGGAGCAAACTGGTAGAGATCGTCCGGTATCAACCAAGGGTCATGATCGATACCCAAGTGTTCGCGGTCGCTGTTGGTTCCGTCGTGGCGTTCGCCAATATTTTTACCATTGGAATGCTGACGGGGATGGTCTTTCCACGTCGCATCACGGCGGCCATGATCAGTTTGCTGATTATGTTGATGTGCGTTCCTCTTCAGGTTGGCCTGGTGAGTACATTCATGGTGCCGGGATGGGCCGGATTCCTATTGCCAATCTCGCTGCTGGTGGTTTCTCGCCTTTGGACCAGTGATTGGCTCGACCCGCGTGAGAAACCCAACCGATGGCTGCGCCTGGCGAGTTTTGTTCTGGTTCCCGCCGTCTCTTTGCCCTGCGCCTATATCGCTTATCGGGCCTGGGGGTTGCCTGACCCCGGTCCCGTGCCTTTAGCCTCATCGCCGACTTTCGCCTCTCATGGATTCGACACCATCAGAGCCTATAGCGGATTGGCCATGGATTTGAGGTCGTCGCGCGTCGGCATGGGGGCGAGCATTGAAGCACCGGAAGCGGAACCAGGCCAGTCCCAGGCAGAGGAAGAACCAGGTCGTGAAAGTAGCGAGAGAAAAAGTGACGAAGCGATCCTCTTGGAGATTGAAAAAGTGACGAAGATGCCGCCGATCCGTTTCGGTGAGCAAAATCTTCTAGAAATTGATGTGTCGACTTCCACGATATTCAGCGACGTTGGGACGGTGGTGGCCTTTCTCCATTCGACGGCGGATTCGCAGTTGAAACGAGGGGAGGCTGAACTGGCCTGGAAATCGATCGTGGCACAGTATCGGATCGTGGCCCAGTTGATCGGGGGCGGGCCTACAGTCTCGTTTGTGTGTAGTCAAAGTTTGCGCATGGATCAGAATGCCACTTTCCAGGCGCTGGAGTGGGTGCGATCCGATTCAGTCGCCCCAGGAATGCTCAAGAAGGCCCTGGACGACCTGCGGGTCTTAACGCCGCGTCCAAGTATCGCTCAACGGATGCACCTCTTGGCTCCGTTGATGGAACGAACCCTGGATCTTTCCGGTCCTGACCTGGCTGTCGCCTTGTATGGTCCCTCCGGCCGGCCGATATTGCCGAGAATGGTCGAGACAATGCTCCTGTTCCCATCCTGGGAGCGTGAACGTGCCCGGCGCTACATTCGAACTGAAATCAAGGCCGCGCTCGCCGGGACGAGTTCAAGTGAAAGGAGGTCGCTTTTTCAGCCGTACAACGTTCCGCGATACCAAGAGCTTTTGAAGGTTAGTCCTCTGGTAACCGTGCTTTACCAAAATCAGGTTTTCTCCGAGTCCTTTTACCTGAGGTCGGCCATCGCATGTCGTCGAGGTTTGCAACAAGTGATTGCTCTTCGAGCCTGGAAGGAAGCTCACAACGGCGTCTACCCAAAGTCCCTTGATGCGTTGGTCCCCGAGTGGCTTGACTCGCTTCCGGTTGATCCGTATTCACCCGCCGCGGGCCAACCATTCCAGTATTTCCAATCTTCTGGAAAGTCCTATGTTTCAGTAAGCTCACTCTTGTTGAATTCGAGCCCCAGGCTTGCGGAAAGGATCCCGGAGGGGCAATGGGTGCTTTCCAGCGTTGGGTATGACGGCAATAGCCAGTCGAGTCCGTCTAACCCAGGGAGTGGAGACGACCTGATTTTTCTCTTGCCTTGACGGCTACCAAAGCAAGATGTAGTCGGAAATGATGATGTGAAATTGTGACGAGGGCGGGGCTTGGCTAGCTCCGCCCTTCTTCGTTCAAGAGGTGCTGGCTCGAGCGGAGGATTCGGGACTGTCGTGACTGAGAGGTGTTGTTCACCGCGGCCGACTTGGCCTTCAAGTCAGCCAGGTTGGCCTGGCAGAACGGGCACTCGAGCACGTCGAGGTGGAACGTCAAGTAAGACGCCAGGTCAGGGTCGAGCGCGTCGAGCAAGTAGCTTCCCAGGGTCTGGCGAGTGGGGCAGGTCAAACGCCCCCTGCGCCAGATGGCTCCGAGCGTATGAAGGTCGGGATCTGAGCGATCCTGACGCACCGCTTCGAGTTGCTCGCGCAGCTCGGCCGATTCGCGCAGGGCCTTCTCAACACGGGCCATTTCCCCACCCGGAAGCGATTCAGCCAGGTAGGATCGGAGGGTCTCGTCGCTGATCTCCGAGGAAAGCCGCTCGCTCATGTTGAAATAAAGCCCTTGTTTAGAGATGTTGATGTTTTAATTAAAAGGAACTCAGTTCATCGAGGTTCATGCCCGCGCGACGGGCGATATCCTTGAGCCGGCTGACGGTCTGGAACTTGTAACTGGCCACGGCCTGTTCGGTCAGGTTGAGAAATTTGGCCACGTCCTTGTTGGCCCACCCCTTGACGATGAGTAGCTCCAGGCAGCGGATCCGGTCGTAGTCGGAGCGAGCCTGCCACTCCTTGACGAGCTGGCCGAGCGCGTTGGTAAGGAGCTCGTCTTCCGCTTTGCGGCGCTCGCCACTTCGGGCGATGCTCGACGCGGCTCGGTCTCCCCCCGCGACTTCCTCGAGTGGCCGTCCGTGATCGTCCGAGCCAAACTGGTCGACGGGTCTGCGGCCCTGCTTACGGAGATGATCCGTGAGCTTGTGGGCCGCGATCGAGAAGAGGTAGGCTTCCATGTCCCGCTTCTCGTCGTAGTGAGGGAGGCTCGTGAGAAAGCCGACGAACGTTTCCTGGACCACGTCTTCGCTCGTGGCCCGGTCGCGCAGTCGGCTTTCGACAAAGGCCAGGAGCCGCCCTTCGTAACGTTCGATCAACTGCTGCCAGGCCCCCGCGTCTCCCGCTCGAACCTGTTGGACCAGGAGCGTCTCGGCATTGGTGATGGCCATTCGATTCGCTTCGCCCCGGATCGAGAAGGGATTGAGAGACGGTTGCGCGTTCTCGCGGCCGTCCAGTGAGCCGTTTTCTTCTCCTATTCTAAACGCGCTGGGGACTAGCTGCCTATCAGGTTTTCATTTCTCGTCTGAACGACCAGTGATATTCACGGGTTGAACCGAAGAAAATGGGATTCGACGGGGGCCTTGGGAAGCGGTCCACTAAGCGGATCGCCGCTTCAGAAGTAGTCGGCGACTCCTGGCTGGCTCGCGGGCTTGGTGTTGAGTTCGGGCCAACGTCTGAGGC
>Ga0182738_1002407_pt1 | contig 22220 bp, 24 predicted proteins | sample eDN5th30CBELigMG_FD_128876 | JGI IMG/M metagenome (GOLD analysis project Ga0182738, IMG submission 128876) | Enriched Miracle-Growth compost microbial communities from Emeryville, California, USA - eDNA 5th pass 30_C BE-Lig MG (version 2)... ...
CGTTTATCTGTAAGACTTTTGCTTTCTGGCTCTGGCACCTCTACCTCCAGCCTTCTTGGGTTCGCATCTTCTGGGATCAGCAACCAAGAGAGTTCTGTCGTTTTGCAACAATTTTTCCTTAAGTTCTCTCTTTGTGTTTTCATCAACAAACTTGGCATTGAAAGCAACAATAGCCTTGGCAATAGATTGTCTGATGGCATAGACTTGAGAAGTGTAACCACCACCTCTAACTCTGACTCTGATATCAACACCGGAGAAGGTCTTGGCACCGAGCAAGAGGACGGGTTCGTAGACCTTGATTCTGAGGGTGGAGGGTTCGAGGACATCAATGGGGGCACCATTGACTCTGATCAAACCGTTACCGGCCTTGCAGGTGGCAACAGCGAGGGCGTTTCTCTTTCTGCCGAAAGTTTGGACGTATTCAGCTCTAGGCTTGGTGGTTGTGGTCATATCTAATAAAGGGCTCCTGAGAGTTTACTTTTAAGAGCTAAGTTTATCTTTAATTAAATGTGAGGATATAGTGGTGAGAAATAATAGGTCTGAAAATTAAGCGAGCAATCGATTAAAAAAATAATTGTCCCAAGATATCACACAATATTCGCAAGATTTTTATCCACTCCAGAGGATGGAGCATCCATAAATTATTCATTCTCTTCCTTATTTTCACTCACTGGTGCTTCTTCTATGGCTTAAAATGAGCTATACGAAATCTTCAGTGTCAAATTTTCTTCTTCTAAATATTTTGCAAATTGTATAGATGAGATTTGTTCCTGAAAGTCATAGAAAGAGAACATGATAGAATTCTTTGAATGTCAAGAGTATAGGAAATAATTTGATTTTTTGCGACACTGGGGTTTTATCTTTTCCACTCAACTGAATAGTCATACCTCTCTAGAAAAATAAAATTAGAATGAATTCTGAAGAATTTTGATTTGTTTGATTTTGAGAAAATATGGGAAAAAAATTGATGTTCTGGGGATAAGGATAGTGAAGAAGAGATCAATTCATTTTGAGAATATTGAGAAGAAAAATTTTTGGACATTTTCTTTTTGAAGAGAAAATTGAGGAGTATCGTTGATTTGACGAATCAAGTGGAAAAAATAATCGGATTAAATATTTGTGCTTCAAATTTTTTTCTGATAAACGTGTGAGCTCAGAGAAGGAAAAATTGAAAAATTTGTTTGGAGGAGAAAATGTGAGGACTGAAAGCTTTAAAAGAAGTGAAGGATATTTTTTTATTGAAGTTTTTTCAGGAAGCTTCATCTGGCCTCTCTTCAAAAAAAATGTAATAAAAATTTTTTTTAAAAAGGAAAAATATTAAAAGAAATTCTGTTGACTTTGAAAATCAACTTGAGAGTTTCAAGAAAATTTTTCAGGTTTCATTGTGTATCTCCCAATGATTCTAAAGCTGAATTTAGAGAAAACATTTAAAGAAATTATTTTTTGTCTCTTGATGCTGAAATCTCCAATCTGACAAAACATTCTTGATTTTATTGGTGAAAACAATGAGATCTTGATGAGATTATTAAAAATAGACTTTCTCAAAAAAAATCTTTTGTTCGGAAGAAAGCAAATCAAGCTGAGAAATTTCAAGTTTTCTTGCTTCAGCTTCAAATTTTCCCTCTCATGAAAAACTCTTCTCCAAATTTGAATTGTCCGAAAAAGCTAAAATATTTTTTCCAATTACTTTTGTCTCAGTTTATATACTGATTCTCGAAAAATTCTCCCCTTTGGTTTTCTGAAACATTGCTCATTTTGTAAATATTTTACTGAATCTGCCAGAATTTTATCGAATTATATAATCTCTTCTGAAGATTTATAAAATAAAAAAATTGATTCTCCCTTCCTATGGATAATAATAATCAATCCCTTGCTTGTCCTGTCTGCTACCTCGACTTTGACACTCAACAATGCATTCCCAAAGTCCTCCCAAAATGTGGCCATTCTATCTGCAAAAAATGTCTCAGCCAAATTATCAAAAGCCCTCGGCCTTTCTGCCCGCTGGATAACTCTAATTTCAGTCAAGATTACCGAAATATTGATGATTTCTCAACGAACTACCTTGCTATCAGTTTCTTGGAAAAGAAGGAAGAACTGCAGAGATGTAACATACATAATAAAGACCAAGATTTAGTTTGTCTAACAAATCATATCTTGGTTTGCTCTGGATGCGTCATCTTTGGAGAGCATAAAGGGCATAATGTCCAGTTGCTTTCGGATTTTGAAGAGATCGCTCGAAAGAAGAAGATTCATCTTGAGAATATTTCGAAGAAGATCTCAGCAAGCATTTCTTCATTTCGCAAAGCGCTTGAAGAAAAAAAGGAAACTATGAAGAAAACTGTCAAAAAGAGCTTTCAAGCTTTGCATTTATGGATTGATCAGCAAGAAACAAAAAAACATGCGGAGATTGAGAATCTTTTCTTTGAAGAAGATCTGAGGCTGTGCTCTCTTTCTCATGAATTATCAGATTTTAAAGGGAATATTCAACAAAAATTGGAAGATTTTGATGGCAAAATTTCAGATTTTAATGTCGCTAACATAGCGAAACATGATCCTCCTTCTATAGAGAAAGAAGCTGAAAAGATGCTCATGACAATGATCAGGAAATCTGACAGATTTTCTGATTTGATTCTTGCTCTTTTGGATAATTCTGTTTTTCAGAGAAGAGACATTTTGAAGGACATAAAGATTTTCGAACCGTTGAAAGACCAGATTGATAGGTTGACTCAAGAAAGGCTATGGGGTGAAGATGAAGAATTGAAGGATGAATTTTCAGGATTTTTAGAGCTCGAAAAAGGTAAACAAAGGCTGATTTTAGGAGAGGTGGTCTATCCTCTTGTGAAGAGAATATCAGGAGACCAGTTTGCACCAAAAATCACTGGAATGCTTATTGATTTAGAAACATTGAAGCTCAATGAGATTCTGGAATTTTTGAAGGATGATAAACTTTTAAAAGAGAGAGTGGATGAAGCGTTAGAGTTGATAAAAATGGAAGGATTTGCAGAGTAAAAGAGCTTGAGAATATTTATTTTCTGTGATTTGAAATCTCTGAATGGGAGTTCTTTTAAAAAATTCAATTAAAATCGAAAAGAAAAGTTGTTCTATGAGATGAGTTTCCAAGAATTAAAACAAATTTAAAGGTAAATTTGATGTTTCGCCAGAAAGCATGATTCGATACCTTGTCAGAAATGATTAAATGTATTTTTATCATTTTTTGAAAGAAATTTTTTTTCACTTTGATTTGATGATAATGAAATATCCTATTCCTTAAAATTTCTTCCACAGTTTAGAACAAATTTTTTTGACGAGAAAACTTCAAATATTCTTGAGTTCTTCCCTCTATTTTGTGAAGATTCCTTTTGCAGAATCTTTTTTTGCTCAGGAGTCAAAGCTTTCACTCAAGGTTCTTCTGCCTTAAGGAGAGTTTTTAAAAAAAGAGGAAGTTTACGAAATAAATTTCTATAATATTATGATACCCGATAAACAAGACTGAAGATAAAAAAGAAAATTGGATATTCTTGAAAAAGACAAGCATTTTGAGGAGTTGTTGATTTTATAAAACCTTGAATATCTAGACATTTTCTTGAAACTTTAAAAGAACTGCTTATTGCTTCAAAGATTGTTCAAGAAGAAGAGAAATCAAAAGGGAAATTCTGGGATCAAATACGAAGACTTCTATTAAAAAAAACGTTAGGTCTAACCAAGACCATTTCTGATCCGATTCATTTTATTTTTTATTATGACACCCAATGTGCAAATATGGTCAAATTTTCCAAGACTGCAATCAATATCTATCAAATTACTTTTAATGAATATCAATTCCCAATCTATTAACTGCTGTCCTGTTTGCCTTGAAGAGTTTGACACCCAGCAGCGTGTCCCCAAGGTCCTCCCGAACTGTGGACATTCAATCTGTCAAATATGCATGGCCCAAATCCTCCAAATGTCCAAACGCCAATGTCCTCTTGATAAAACATGCTTTGCCTCTTCTTGTGAGACCACCATTGACGATTTCAGAACAAACTACCTTGCAATGCATCTCCTTTCTGATCGAGCTTGGAGTCAGTGCCCATTACATCATGAGAAGCGAAAGATAGTTTGTTTAACTGACAAGGCTCTGGTTTGCAGCAGCTGTGTGATCTTTGGAGACCATAAAGACCATGAAGTCAAGCCCGCTTCAGACTTTCAAAGTGTCTTTGAACGAAAGGAAGCTCGACTTCGGGCTCTGGCTGGAAGAATAGACAAGACGACAACTTCATTTCCTTTGTCATTAGAGCAAACCGCAAAAAGCATGAAAAACATGGTTGAGGAGAGATTTAGAATTCTGCGTTTCCTGCTCGAGAATGAAGAGTTGAGTATAAAGAGACAGATTGATGATGCATATTCAAACGAAAAGCTCAGATTTGAAAAGATGATGCCTGAAATCTCAGATCTTCAGACTGTGATTCAGGAGAAGCTGATCGAATCTCGGGTAATATTGCCAGACTCGAGCATGGAGCAAGATATCACTGACCTTGAGGAGCGAGTTGGCAGAAAGCTCATTCAAATGACAGAGATTTCTGAAAAGTTCCAGTCTTGGCAAAAGACATTGAGGAGCACTTTTCTGATTGCCAAGAAGAATGTAAGTGAACTTATCGCTCTGCCCATGACTCCACACTGGGAAAAGCTCGGCAATGATTTAGGAATTGAAAAGCTGGAATTAGGTGCTCAAGTTACAGCACTTTTGAAATTTGAGCAGGAAAAGCAGACGCACTTTCTAGGAGAGAGCCTCTATCCTCTTGTAAGTGAAATAGTAGGGGATAAATATGCACCCAAGGTGACCGGAATGATGATTGATCTGAGTGTATTGGAGCTAAACGAAATCTTGGAATATTTATATGATGCTAAATCCTTGAAAGATGGAGTAGATGAAGCAATGGAGCTTCTGAGAGAGGAGGAGTTGGTCGAGTTGCCCTCTTCCGAAATTCATGTGATTCCTCAACATGATGAACGATCAGAAAATGAAATTGAGATTGCAGTGTAATGAAATACTGACAGGAAAATTCTGGCTTTTTCAGAAAACATTCTCTTCGAAAAATTTTACCCAGACAGTTTAGGGATGAAATTTTAAGAGAGGGGGAAAAGTCAGTATTGTCCTGGGAAAGAGACTTCAGAGTTTTCGAGAACCCAAAAATGTCCAGACAGTTCAGGTTCAATAAAAGTGACGGCCTGGGCTTGTCCTTAAAAAACTATGTTCTGGACAAAAATTTTCCTTTCATGCCATGAAGACAGATAAGGGTATTTCAAGGACAAGCCCAGGATAGATACTCAAAGCGCAAAGTTGAGAATTTTACAAAAATCTTTCTCGTACATCAAAAATCCAAAAGATAATAATAGATATGTTATTTATCAAAGGAGATTACTTTATTTTTCAAAAATCTTTGTACATACTTTTATATAATTAGTTATTTATTGCAAAGGTGATTTTTTTTTTCTTGAGAAATCACTCAATGTAGAAATTGTTTTGTATACTGTCTATAAAAGAGAAAAAAAATAGTTTGTTCTCTGAAGAGAATTGCCTCACAAAAGAAATATACAGAGAAATGAATAGCATCTTATTGGCCAGAGTACATGATTATTCGAGTATCTTGACTTAAAAAATTCTTGATGAAAAAGATTTTTGAAAATAATTTTGTTGTTTGTCTCCTGCGATCAAATTCTTTTGAGAAAAAAAAAATTAAAAAGGGGAGTTTGAGAATCGAAATTTTTCGGATTTTTTTCCCTCCACCTCAAGAAACTCGAAGTTCATAGAAAGTTATTTCTCCAACTGTTTTCAAATAATTCTTGGTCCATTGAATGAAAAATTTTTTATAAGATTTTTTTTATTCAACTGAAGAGCTTATCTGATATAATCAGCCACAATCTGACAATGATAATAAATATATTTATTTCCACAACTCATTCCTCCAATGAACAACAACAGTAACAGCCAGTCTATCACTTGTCCTGTTTGCCTTCACGAGTTTGACACCCAGCAGCACATTCCCAAGATTCTTCCAAAATGTGGCCATTCAATCTGCAAAGCATGTCTTACCCAAATGAAAGGAAAGTCTAAACCTCAATGCCCTCTTGATAAAACTGATTTTGGCCCGACTTACAAAACTATTGATGACCTTGGTACAAACCATCTCGCAATAAAGATCTTAGAAGACAAGGACAAAGAAAAACTAAACCAACAATGCCAAATACATTATCAGAATCTCGATATGATTTGTTTGACAGATAAACTCTTGGTTTGTGGTGCTTGTGTGCTTTTTGGAGATCATAAAGGTCATGAAGTGCAGTTGCTCTCAGAGATACAAAAGATTGCTGAAGGAAAAAAAGCTCAGCTTCAAGCTTTGTATGATAAGGTTGATGGAAAGATGGCCGAATTTCACTTGTCTCTTGAAGAAAATAGACAAGATATGAAAAAGATTGTGAAGGAGAAGTTTGATATTTTGCGACTAAGAATTGAGAAAGAAGAGGCCAAAATGCAATCTGATATTGACAAGGTATTTTCTAAAGAAAAAGCAATATTTGATGAGCTAATAAATGGAAGCGGGGACCTGAGAGCTGATATTAAGGCTAGACTGGCAGAGTTTGACAGTGTAGTGTTCAACCCAAATATCACAAAAATTACAGAGGAAAGTTTTGGTGATATTGAAAGACAGGTTGATGAGATGGTTGTTTCAATAACAAAACATTCGAAAAAGTCTTTAGATTTTGAGAAACTTAAAGAGAAGGCTCTTTCAAGTAGGAATTTGTTGAAGGACCTGAAGATTTTTGAGCCTTTTAATGAAAAGCCAATGAGCCTTTCTGTGAAAGAACTTGAATTGAAAATTGAAATGTCAGGGTTTATGAAGCTGGATAAAGAGGGTTTGTGGAATAATTTAGGCGAAATGATGTATCCTCTTGTGTTGGAATTAGTTGGAGAGAGATTTGCACCAAAAGTGACGGGGATGCTGATTGATTTGGAGACATTACAAGTGAGCGAGATTTTGCAGTTTCTCAAAGATGAAGAACTGTTGAAAAGCAAAGCAAATGAAGCTTTGCTTGTTCTCAAAGAATTTAACAACATTGAGGACTAAGGATTTCATAAGTTTGAGTTCTTTGTATTTGAGAATAAATTATTAATTAAGAGCATGACATAAAAAAAATGAGATGTGTATGGCTTTCTTCAAAGTGAAACTTATCTTATTTGGATCAAAATCTACACTAATTCAATATAATAATAGGTTTTTATATAGTACGGACGACAGAGTCTGAGGACTTAAAGAAGAATAATAAGTGAACTTTTGTTGCAAATTTTACACTTAAAAAGTTTTTTTTCGATTAGCCAGCAAAAAAAAAACTCTTTTATTTCACCAAAGGAGAGGCATGAAAAGGAAACAATCTGGAATTAGAAGGGACTAAAATCAGGCCTTTAGAGCAGAAGTGGAAATGAAAAGAATTTATTCTTGAAGTCACAATTTAAAAAAAATTGTTTGTCTGGATAAAATTTGATTAACAAAATTTGTCTTTTTTCTCGTCTGATTTTTTTTTAAAGAGTGCGATAAAATAAATTCAGTCTCAATCCAACTCTCAAAATCCCTCATATCCCCACGAAAATATTTTTCCTCCTTCCTTGCCATCATCAAGACTCTCCCTGATTCTCATTAACTCAAGTCCCCCTCATTCAAAATTTTCTTGCTATACAATTCATAATTCTAAAGGACCCCCATAATCCCGTAATTTAGATTGGTCAAGTTCTCTGATCAATAAGTAATACCGACTAATTTTTACTCCGGAGTATTTAAACATACAATCGATTACTGTAATCCATCATACAAAAATTAATTTTTACCAACAAAATGTTTGTGCCTCTAGCCTTGTATAACATAATCTTTGGCTCCATTATCACCCTCATCCTCTTGATAATTCTCAATTTAATCATTTTGCCTTGGATAAAAGTCAACTCATTTAAAGGCAAAAAAGGAGCTTCTACCTATTTCTTCCCTTTAGTTGGCATGTTCAGCCAACTTCAAGCCAATTTTACCAAGTATAACGACATGTTGGCTGGCTCTAAACTCTCCAGCAAACAAGATCCTGACCAAAAATACCTTGTGACAAATCTCATTGATAAGCCTTTTATTGTTTTGAGAGATCCTCAATATTACAAAGAACTCGTCCAAAAACCTCATTTGTACAAGAAGGCGAGCTTTTTTGACTTTATGAGCTTGCTTGTGGGGACAGGACTGGGCCAAGCTGAAGGCGAGATTTGGAAAAGACATCGTCAGGTGATTTCGAATTCTTTCCATTATGAATTTCTCAAAGCAAATGTGCCAACTATTCAAGCAACAGTGAGAGAATTTTTCGAGAAGTATCAGAAAGAGGATCTGGAGAAGTTTTCAACGATGAAAAGAGCACAAGAAATGACTGGAGAAATTATTGGGAGAATCTTTTTTGGAGATAGTTTGTCAAGTTATACTTGTAATGGAAAACGTTTGACTGTTGAATTGGCTGAAGTCGTTGGTGAAATTGGCCTCTGTGGGAACTCTCCTTTGGTGATGTTATTCGGGCCGAAAGCGATTGAATATGCGCCATTTGGAAGAATGAAAAGAGTTTACGAAAGAGTGAAAAACATAAGAAGATTGTGCATTGAGATTATCGAAGCAAGAAAAAGAAATCCAGTCCAGGCTGTTGACTTGCTAGCTTCATTGATAAATACTCAGAAATCTGATGATCCCAATATGAGATATTCTGATGTGGATATTGTGAATGAGTTTATCTTTTTTGTTGTTGCTGGAATGGATACTACGGGACATTTGATTGGAATGGCTTTGTATAATCTTACGCAATTCCCTCAATATCAAAAGGATTTGAAGGAAGAAAGAGACAAGACTTTTAATACAGAAAAATATGTGGCAATAGAAACATTGGGCAAAATGGATGTATTGCATTCTTTTTTAAAAGAATCCTTGAGGTTTTATACGCCTGCGGCGTCTTTGCTGTTCCGTGAAGTGATAAAAGATCATGAGATTTTGGATTTGAAATTAAAGAAAGGAATGCTTGTGACAGGAGAGATGATAGCGATGTATTTTAATGAGAAATATTTTAAAAATCCAGAAGAGTTTGATCCCGAAAGATGGAGAAAGCCAGACCAAAAGGTAGATCCTTATGCATTTGCTGCATTTTCTGCAGGACCCAGGGGTTGTATTGGGCAAAATTTGGCGATTATTATGTCAAAGGTCATCATTTCAGAATTTTTGGAAAGATTTGAAATGAAGCTTTTTGAAGGTTATAAGTTAAGAATGATGATTAGATTTGCCTATGAGCCTCAAGATGACATTTTATTGAAGTTAACTCCTATTGAGAGGAAATAAGTTTGATAAAGATAAACTAATTTTGCTTGATTTAATGTTCTCTTGGATAGTAAATGCATCATTAATTAATCATATAATATCATGTTAGGGTTTAAATTGATATGATAATGTCTAAGAAGCACAATCAATATCTATTGACAAGCAATCCCAAAGTCACATTCCCTCATGAGAAGAATATCTCACAAGAGACATCAATTTCCTTCTCTTTGGAACATTTTCTGATTGATTACTTTGAGGATGCAAAATTTTGCTTCACATAAGATCATTAATCTATCCCTTAACCTCTTATTTCTCTTTCTTATGTCTTGTTATGAACTATGCTTGGGTATCATGAGCATTATTTGGCTGAGTTTGCATCAACATAATCATGCCATAATCAATATCTAATTTGACAAAAAATTTCTCTTAGTAGTAGCCTTTATCAAGCAGTCTATTGAATGCACAGGAACAAACTTGAACTCCGAATCAAGATGGAGTTATAATCAATAGATAGAGAGAAAAGATATTTAAGATTTTACCTCTCAAATCCAAAAGATTGTTAAAAACCAAAAAATTCAACTTTAAATTCAAATTTTTTTCCTTTTAATCTTTTTGATTTTTTAACGAGTTTTGATTTTTCCCGTATCACATAGCCGGTATTAGATCCGTTGTTCCCAACACTATCAATTTAAATTTTCAAATTTAATTATTTCTTTTACTATTTTTCCCCTACACCTCACCCCACCACTCCATTCAACAACAGTGGTACTTTCCTCTCAATTTTCCCCACTCAAATAAAAATTTTCCACCAATGTTTACCTCAACCACAAACTTACCAGAAAGAATAGGCGATCCTAATCACAATTGTCTCGCATCTCCTCCTGATCAAATCCTTACATTCTGCAACAGTCCTGATTGTCTCAAGCCTCTTTGCCTCGAATGCTTGGCTTATCACTGCATGGTTCATTTTCAAAAGGGGAACCAGCCAATATTACTAGAATTCAAAAGACTGAAAGAAAACTGCACAGAAAGATTGAATAGGGTCGGAGACTATCTTGGAGACTTGTTAACAGCGATCAAGAAGGACCAGGATAGCATCCCAGGGAACTGGGGATATCACGATATCGAAGCAGAGAAGATAAGAAGAAGCAAGGAGTACTTGATAAATTACATTGAGAAGTACTATAAGGATCTATTGGATCATTATTATTTGACTTCAAAACCATTGGAAACCAAACTTGGGAGACTCTATGAGGAGATTAAGGACTTGAAAGTGAAACTGGAAGAGAATACAAGCAGCAGTTCTTCGGAAGTTATCAAGAAGGTTTTTGAGAGAAATTTTGAACAAGAAATTGCTGAAATTCGAAAAAATTTCCCTGGCAAAAACGTCATTATCAATGATAAATCTAGCTGGACCTGCCGCAATAACATCAAAGTCGAAGTTGACTATTCAAAGCTTTACACGAGCCTCAAAGACGAGCTCCAAAAGTACACTAGCATTGTTTATCAGCCTGCTTGCCAAGAAACAAAGGCCAGTGTCTTTAAAAAATTCACAAAAACTCCTGCTAATGTCTTTGAAGATTTCAAATCTGCTCCCTTGGATACCAGTGCTTTCTTGCCAAGAGCCTTGTCGATAAGCAAGAATTCGATTTATAAAGGGTTGGCCCAAGATAAACCAATGTTTACTCGGGCATTGGAAATCAAACAATTGATGGAGTCTTTCAAAAATGGCCTTGTGGATATTCCTAAACAAATGACTAATGCTCTTCTTCAGCCCATTTTAGAAATGAATAATCCTGGTGACAAAATATTTGAACCGCAACAAGAAGAAAAACCTCATGAGGATACGTTTGGTGTCAAGGAAATATCATCAGATGATTCAATTCCTAATAGGGCAATTACAATTTCTCCTATTTCTCACAAGAAACATAAGAGCCCTGAGGTGTATTGCATTGCTGATGACTCCAGTTCTTGCAGTTTTGAGGTTCAAGAACTCGGAGATTTCGCATTGAAACAAGAAGCATATAAATTAGAAGCGACCCACGCAGCAATGTTGATCGAAAAGAGTTTAGAAATGTCCTTAAGAGGCTCAGATTTCAAGAAGGCAGCAATGAATAAGGCCGGCAAGAAATCAAGTAAAGGAGGAGTCAAACAAGAAGAGAAGGAGAATTTGTCGTCAAGAATGTGTTCTTTGGATATGCCAGCCGCAGTAAAGAAGAGGATAATAGAAGGCGCCAAAGAAAACATGATGCCAGGAAGAGAGATTAAGGTTTTAGATGTTGAAATAAAGAAAGATGGAATGGAGGATTTGAGTAATGTGTCATCAGTAAAGGTAAAATCTTCAAATAAAAGAATCGCTTTAAGACAAATTCAGAACTTCCCGACTATCGGAGCAGGAGGAATGGAAGAAGAGGAGGATGATAAATTATCATTGGCATTTGCTATGAAGGGAGGAAACACAGAGAAGTCTCCATTTAGAATTGAGGATATAACACCAATCAAGCCAGTAATGAACACTGAAATGAAGGAAAATATGTTTATTACGCCAAATGATCCGATCTTAAGAATGATGCAAGGAGAAAAAACCAACGAACAAAGCAAGAAAAAATTGTTGAATTTGAATGTGGTTCCAGAAGAGAATAGTATCCCAGCAGAAAGGATGCATTTAAGGATCAGTTTTACTGAAGAGCCTGAAGAAAAGAAGGTCCCAAAGCAAGAAGAGGTTGTAAAGAAGAGGATCGAGATTATCTTGGAGGACGAAGATGATGATGTGGTAGAAGAGATTCCAACAGAAATGGTCTACAAAAAGATGTTGCCAAAACAAGAAGCAGTATTGGATGAAAAGAATATGGTGAAATTTAAGCCAACAGGATATGGAGAAGAGAGCAATTTATTGGAGCAAGGAAGATTGGAGCAGTTATTAGAGAATGATTTTGGAGACGATCCAATCGAAGAAGAAGAGGTAAATTCTTCGGAAGGAACAGGCAAAAAGGAAGAGAAGAAAGTGAAACGTGAAGAGAAAGCCGTGAAGAAGGAGCCCCAGCCATTGAGGAGAAGTCAAAGGAAGAAGAAGTTGTTGGATCAGACTTCATTAACAATGGAGGATGAGGATTGCTTTAAAGAGGTTTTGAATCTGATGAATGCCAGCAGCAAAACAAAGAAAGAAGAGGAGACTACAACAATGATGAGAAGTTCCAGGAGACAACAACAATCAAAAGTGAAGAAAGAAGAAGACAGTGTGATATTACAGACCCCAGAAAAGAAGTCAAGAAGAAGAAGAAAGAAGGACACAAGCACAAAGACCAAGAAAGAAGAATCAGAGACAACAACAATCTCTACTAATCTAGCTTCATCTGAGAATTTAGAAAAGAAGAACAGCATTGGAGTTGCCAACCATAACAGTATGCATTCTGAAGAGATTCCCAAGACTCCAATGGAAGAAGAAAAAGGTCCTGAGCCAGAGAACGTGTACACTCCGACATGTTTATCGCCAATAAGCCGATTTGAAGCGTCAATGACTCCTCATTACTACATGATAGAAGGCCAAGAAGAGAACGAGAGAGGAACCAAGAGTGCGATGAAGACAGTGGACAGATCATTTGATTTGATCACTCCAGATTTTGCTGTGAATGTCCAAGATTATTTCCAGAGCGATTGCAAGAACAAATTGCTTCATTTCTTCCAATGGAGATCCAAGAATCTTCACATAATATCAATAAATAGCCTTGATATTATCCAACGTGGAGCTCCTTTCCAAACCATTGCCCTTGACATTAACTTTGAAATCCCTGATTATCACAACTCTTTGATCACTCCTACTGGCGACATCTACCTTACTGGCGGTCAGGACGCCAAGAACGCCGGACAGAAGTACAACAATGTGTACGTGGTGTCCTTTGAGAAGAACACTCTGATTCCAAAAGCCAACATGCTGTACCGGAGAGATTCTCACGCTTTGTGCTATTGGAATGGCTGCCTTTATGCGCTTGGAGGAATTACAGTGGACCAAAATGGCAAGAAGAACGTGACGAATAAGTGTGAGAAGTACATTATTGCAGAAGATCGATGGGAAGAGATTGCGGAATTGAATTTGCCGGTTTGTAATCACAGTGCAAGTGTGTTTCAAGACAAGTACATCTTTTGTTTTGGAGGAAGATTGCAGCCAAATAAGCTGAGCAATAATATTTTCAGATATAATCTTGAGAAGAATACTTGGTTACGATTAGAATTGAAGCCAACTTTACAAACCCAGGCAAGACTTTCTTTGACTTCTCAAGCTGCTTGTTTCCAAATCAATGATAAACAAATCTTTGTCTTTGGTGGCTATCAAGCCAACAGAAACATTTCCAGTCAAAGCTTCTTGTTTGAATACTGCTCTGCAACCAATGACTTTAGCGAGCTTAAACCTACAACTCCTGTGTCCAAAATGGATCAAAGCACGAGCAATATCGGAGGCGGCAATAAGCGAAAAGATGATGAGAAGAGAGGCTCCGGAAAAAGAGCTCCAATGAAAAAGGAGGCAATGAATATAAAGAGAAGAAAGGATGTTTGTATAATCAAGGGGCTTAGCAAGAAGGATTTACCATTCCCAGCACCATTTTGGGATAAGCAAGTGATAGCTGATGATGGAAAGATCTATTGTTTACAAAATGTGACCATGTCAAATAATCCAAAGTTGTCTTACAGTACCACGAGAAGATTGTTGGTATTCAATGGCAACGAATGGACAAGCTTGAACTGAGAGTTGGGTGATCTTTGTTTGAAATAGGAAGGTCTGATTTGAATAAAATGGACCTGATTATTTGAGGATTCCCGACTTGAATTAATAAATCAATTGTATTAAATGGGGACTCATAATGAAATATTACGAGTCTCTAGATCGTCTTTTCTTTCTCAAAAGGAAGGCGAATAAACAAACAAATGTTTCAAAATTGCAGAATTGCAAAATTTTGATTTTTCTTGGAGAAGTCAAGAGAGATGAATACTTGAGGAGGCTGGTCGATCTTTATTGGGGAATGAAGAACGCTAGAATCTGTACAAAACAAGTCGCCTTATTGACTTGGTATTGCTCTCTTTGTCTTTCTCTAATATGTATAATATTTTCTGTCTGTCTGCTGTACGCGGACTTTGTTTTCAATTTCTCCCTCTTGAAAGGAAGGGGATATTTATATCTTGATTTGTATGGTTTGGTCTTTCAGATCGTCTGTAGACAAATTAATGTTATTGTTGTATAGCTTGTACAATGATATGTCTGTCTGAATTTTATGCTACACTGGCCATACTCTCTTTTGGTGAAGAATAAATTGAGATTTCTCTGTGAAAATCTTGTTGTTAAAATACAAGGAAAGTTGTTATAAAGACCATAGAAACAGTATCTCATAGTTAGTTATTGAGTGCATCAACTACGTAACGTAGCTTTGAATTTATTTTTTCAATTTTATCCTTGACAGTAACCTTAGGATAATAAATATTACAATCAAAATTCTGACATAAAACTTCTCCAGACCCACACATGGTCAGATTTGAACAAGCTTTACATGTCCTTTCAAAAACACTATACTCCTTCTCTATATGCCTCATCTTCTGCAAGCACATTATTTGACAGACATTCGGATCACTCAAACATCTTGTACAAACCTAAGGAGGGAGGGGATTTATCAGAGAGAAATTTCACAAGAAAATATACCAAATCTTCAGCAGGTTCGAAGCATAAGATACAAATTTGTAAAGTGAAAAATTTCTCCAGGTTATAATTCAACGCTTTTGGGACATTAGACCTTGTCGTACTTCCCTTTTTTTACTTTTAGAAAATTTTCAATCAGGTAAAAGGTACCATAAAATGAACTTGGTTGACCAATAAATTTGTCTTATTAAGCCCTTTGGGGATATTAAAATACCAATCCTGAATTATGTTAGACCGCCAGACTTATCAAAAAGAAACTCGTGTTACGTTTAGATTGACACGGAAGCTAATAAAGACTCTGTGAAGAGCATTATTAATTGTTCTTTCGATATAATATTTCGAGTTGAGTTTGTATCGATGATTTTTGGTATATTCTTCAGGGGACACGACCATATCCTTCACCTTGCTTCCGTGAGCTCCTGCTATCACCAAATACTTCACTCTTTCTCCATAACTTGGCGTTCTCATCGGATCATTTCTTCTCAACTCTTCAGCCACTAGAGCTGCTGGAGGCGGACAGGTATATTTTCCAAGCTTAACCTTTTTAGGAAATAGTTAGATATTTGATTCAATTAAATGCTGAAACTTCTCTTGAAAAGATGAAATCTCTGATGTCAATATGTCCTTTTAATATCTTTGACCATTGTTTCTGCAAATAACTTTTCAACTAATAAAAATGATTAGGGGGTTCTTTGAAAGATTTTTTACGAGGCTAACATTTTTATTTTGGAAGAGTCCGACGAGACATTTCTGCATAATTTTGACCGTAGCTTCAATCCCATCACGTCTCACAATCTCCAACCCTTTTCCTTCTAACACTCCTTTCTCTCCTTTCTTTTCATATTTCCATCCTGTATATCTCTTCTTTGCCAGGCAAATCATCGGACAATACACCTTTTCAAACTTTAATTCCATTGGATACGGATGCTGTTTCGTGATCTCCTTTGCTATTGTCTGACCTATCTCTATCGCCTGATCCACTGTCCTTCCTAATTTTTGTTAGTTTTTATTCGTGATTTAAATACCTTTTAGCATGACAAACATACTGTCAGTATCTCCATAAATAACGTGTGCTTTCCATTCTTTCTTCTCTTCCTTTTTTGTGTTAAAAGATTGACTCTTTGAGATTCAATAAAATACGATATATCTCATGCAGTTCTTCAAAAGAACCCTTCCTGTCTCCACCACAGTATCTGCAATATCACATGCAGGCATTCTTCCTGAGAAAGATGCTCCTGTGTATCCATACATAACATTCATAAATAACTTGAGTGCCATCTGTCGACTCTCTATCATCTTCTTTAAAACCTCTGAATTCCCATACTATAATCTCATTATCAACAAAATTCTCTTTACTCTTACATGTTTGAGAGACTTTTTTAGCATGATTCTTGTGTTTAAAAACTCCTGAAGGACCTTCGGAAGGATTCCAAGTCGAACATCTTTGCGGATATAAGCAACTTTATTTGGAGTCACAATGACTTTCTTCAATAATTTTTCTTCAGTGACGTCATCTCCATCTCCAAATAGCGCCTTAAAGTCAATATTATTAACTTTGTTAACTCCCATTCTTTTCTCTCCTTTTTCATTAAATTTCTCTTCAATCGGTCCAAGACAAGTGCTATAACAAATATTGTATGCGATCATTAATGAAGGATAAAGTGACTGAAAATCCAAAATTACCACAGGCCTATGTTAAATCAAGAGGAAAATAAATCAAAATTTGGTACTCAAAGATCATTGGCTTGGGAGGTTCCATAATCATTGGACAGCTATTTCTCATCTCTTGATGAGCAACCTGGACTTTTGAAGCAGATAAAAGAAGAATATCATTTGCTTTAGCGACTCTTATCAAGACTGACTCGATCTTAAATTGGCTTCCTCTTGTTAAAACAGACTCAAAATCAACACCGTAAAGCCTAGTCATTTCGACAGTCTGAGGGACAGTATTCATATGGTTGAGAATTTCATCTGTATATAGCACTCTTTTCCGAACATAATTCATCACTCTTGCTCTCCCTTCTCTTCCTTGCTCCCACCTAGGTTATGTGAGTTGATAAATCCCGAGAAAACCATCAACCAATTCGTGAGAACTGCATCAGAAAAATAAGGCTCTCTTTTTTTGAAACAACTAAAAACCACCCCTTCAAGCTCATAGTTCTTGAGCTTTAGATCTGCTTGTGCTATTCTCCACACATTAATCAAAACTCTCCCTTTTATCTATTTGAAATTAGAAAATTAATCACATAGAAAAATTTACAGCAAAAGTGCCAGTATAGTTTCTGATTTGTGCATAGCCTCCTCCCATAATTTTGGGGCCTTTAGGTCCTCTTCCCATCTTGCCTTCTAATTGGACATAGTCATCTTGATCATTCTTGGCAGCACCAGCTTTTTGCTCTGTCACAAAGAAAGGATTGTCATTGATAAATGTTCGAACATTTTCATCAAAGTGGACATTCTCAAACACCATAAATTTCTACAGAAAAACATTATTGATGAGATATGAAGTCAATTTCTTACAAAGACTTGTTCAATATCCCTTGGAGCTCTGGATATCACATCAGTAAGATGAATATTATACAACCTTGCTCTTTTTGCCAGATAAAACAACGAAGCTTTTTCCAGATCATATCCGTAAATAATGTCTGGATCAAACTTGAAAATCAAGCAAATAAATGCACAGATCAAGTCCTTCTCTTCCTTCACCACCAACACCTCGTCAAATTCATTCACCTCTATTTCCAAACACTTAAATATTCATTAAAAAATTTCCTTCCTTACTGTAAAACACTTTTATTTTATCTCTGATTAGCTTCAAATCTTTATACTCCTCTTCATCCACAACAAATATCGTACCCACAACTATTAAAATTCCTTATATCAAGCCCCTCCTCCTCCTTCTTACCTCTCTTCACCTTGTACATATCTGAATATTTCACCTTCTCATTTGATAATGAAAACACCAACGCATGTATTGGATCAAAATCTGGATTCGCTTTTAAGTCTCCACGACTTTTCGCAAAGACTTCAAAGCCAAACAACGCTAAATCTGTCTCTAAGCTCTTACTTCTATCCCATATTAGCTGTAATAACTCTCATAATACCTGAGTTTTTTATCAAGTTCTTGTAATTTTTCCTTCTGTGTAACTCCTTTAAAAGGCGAAATCATCGAATAAATATCTGTCGTAATCCTATTATTCCCTGGAAGACCTATCTTTGGGACCTTCTGGTTCTCTTCAGTGCTCAAAATAATATCACTCAACGAAGGTGGCTTCTTCATATAATGATAAATTTGAGGTTCTGGCGCTATTTTTGGAGTGGTCTTTTGGTATTTGTTTTGATATTTTGGAAAAAATCTGATAAAAGAGGGAAGCTTAAGTCGATCATTCCAGGTTGGGATCGATTCTCTCAAGGCTGTATTACATAAGAACTGGATAAATGGTCTGTTGAGAATATCAAGAGCAGCGAGCGCCTTTACAGGACAATTATACTCCATGCCTTTGCAAACATTCAATGGTTTTACATGATAATGCTCCAAGAAATCTTTCGAATTATCGTAAAATGGTCTTTAAAAGGTTAATATTTTCCTTTGCTTTCATTTACTGTTGATGAGCTTTTTCTATACATCTTGCTTCCTGTGAGCTCAAGATCTCTGCCAAACTTGGAGGAGCCTTTAAATAAATATGTCTATCCCCTGTAATCTCTTCAACATCCTTTCCCGAATCCTTTCGGATAATCTGTACTTCTACCGTTTCAGGTGGAGTCTGCCCACAATGACAGCTCCCTGTGTCCTTTTTGCATTTGTTACAGAATTTTATGCTTGCAAAAATAGCGTCCTGGGACCACAGTGGAGCTTTATAGACTCCTTGCTTTGCAAACATATTCGAAGTTTCATTAGAACCCTCAATGTCCTTGATATCTTCATCTGCATCATACTCATCAGGTTCTTCATCATCCATTCTTTCCAAATACATCATCAGTTCATCTTCAACATTCCTGGATGCTTGAGGTTTTTTATGACGGTTTTCTTTTGCTTTTTTCATCCATTGGCCAACTCTAAACTGTATCATTGCCTTCATTTCTTTCTATAATTGATTGGCTAAAGAAAATCATTCCCCTTACCTTTTCATATTCCAAGAGTTTTTCAAAGTCTTTTAGTTTTGTCTCATCAACATCAATCGATTTCAAAGGATTTTCCTGAGTAGCCTCAGGTATTTTCTTGACATTTTCATAATATTCCTTGATGTGCGATAACATTTTGGCTCGAGTTTCCTTCTCCCAGAGAAAGTTACAGGGTAATATTTCGGGCATATCAAAGTCTTTTTGCCCAGCAATTAGCTTGATTTTATTGGGATTATTATCAACATTATTGTCATAATTGATGAAAAATGTCGTTGGTTCTAGAATTCCCAATGTCTGTCTCCTTGCTGCCTCATCCTATGAGAAAGGTATGATATCAATATATATTTCTCGAGGTACATTCCAGAGACTTTTTAGTGCTCTTGTGATTTTTACATTGAAAATTTCTTGGCTTTTATTCGAATTATACATGACGTCTGGTGTTAATTGCGTGAAAAATTTGACTTGATTCAAGTCATAGATGATTTTATTCACAATGCTTTCATAAAATACATCCAGTTCTATATAACATGCTGATGTTCTCCTAGAAGTTTTATTAACAAAGGAGAATAAACTGATTTTTTACGTTAGTTGGGAGAAAAGGTCCGGACAAGCTTCTTCAAAATCAATCAAGTCAAATACTTCAAGAAAGTAGTCAAAAGTGTTGCGAAAAGTTTTTTCAATAAAAACCTTTTGAAAATTCCTCATTTTTCCTTGCTTGAGATTTCTTCGAAATTTGAAGTTCATCACTGTCATCTGGTTCATCCCGAAAATATGACAATCTGAATAAAAATGCATAAACGGTGTCAAATGACTCTACTCAAAAGAATTATTTGATGGATTTTTGAAAATAAAAAAGGAAATATTTTTTGGAATCTCTTGCTTTCTATTTTCTCTTCAAAAAAGGGATCCCCTTTGCAGGAACGCATCAAATATCAGTTTAAAAACTCGAAAATAATTGGCAGACTTTCTTACTTCATAAGACTGAAAAGCGCGATTCATCACAATAGGATGCGTTAAAATCTTTGTGAGTCCTTTAATAAATTTGGCATCATAAACTCTGATCCTTAGAAACTTCTCCATCTGTGAATGATATCCATAAAAGTCATATTTATCCACTTCTTCTACCGCATATATAACATCTACATATCTCGGAGGCTTCTTTGGCTTCTCTTTCTCCTTCTTTTCTTCTCCTTTCTTCTTGAACCATTTCTCCTTTATGTTCTCCTTATTCTCTTTGTTCTTTTCGTCTTCTTTGGGCTTATTATTGTTCACATATGCCTTGTTATAACAGTCCTCCAATGTTTTGCCAAATTGTACGAGAAACTGTGGGGTTATCAGATGCTTAATGTCTTCAACTTTGATGTAAAAGTAAGGGAAATAGCCATGAACGTGAACACAGCATTTTTGGCCGAAGTTATTGGTCCCATAGAGTCGAATTACTGGAGCTACAGATAATTTTCTTTTACGAATGTCACGAAAATGTTTGTATCCAAGATCTTGAAGAAGATATTTTTGTGTTTTGTCAGGATAAGAGCTGATATCGCCAAATTTGATGTTGTAAGAGTCATGGGCTAAGAGAGTAAATTGGAACTGGTCAAGCTTTAAATTGTGCATAAAATCAAATTTTTGTGTGCGAAATTTTATTCGCCGCCAATCCCGCGATATAGCTGTTTGAAATTTTAATGAAAATTATAAGAGCGTATTTTTTGCTATCATATGGAGATGAGAAGAGATAGACATAATGCTAATTAACTTTTGAGAAATTGACCCTGATTGAGAAATATGGTGCTTAGGATTGGGATGATCTTTGTAGTTCTTTGGGAATGGAAAATTCATGAGAGGAAAACATTGGAAAAAAATTGTTTGAGATATTTGTGTTTAGAGTTGAAAAGTTCAGTTTTTAAATTTTTTGAGTTGATTAAAGTGACTTGGAAATAATTTTCTCTGTGAATAAAATCACTAGACAGTCACTGAAATTCAGAGAGATTTTTGAAATCGACAGAGAAAATGGGTTTTTTGTGAGATCAGAAGGATTGAAAGAAAAATTACAATCTGAAGACTAATGAGTTCAGCTCGAGATCACTGGAGATAAGAGATCGTGGATTTTTTTATTTAAAAAGAAAATAAGTTGGCAAAATTTTAAGGAACTCTTATAAAATAATTTTTTGCTAATTCACCCTTGTTTTTTCAGAGAAAAGAAGGTTCAAATAAAAAATGTAAAAAAATCCAAAAAAAATTGAAGCTTTGAGAAAACGTTTTAATGGCCTTTCTTCACGATTCGCAAGATGAGAAGAGAAAATGAGAAAGGATCAAACAAAGAAATCCAGCATTTGAAGAAACAGAAACCCAAACTGATATTCCCAACACCTGGAAATACTCTCCTAGAGGACCGAGATTCTTCGAAAGTGAAGTATCTTGAAAAAATTTCAGGCTCAGGCCCTTGGAAGGAGGAGGAGGAGACACTTTATCTTTTTCCCAACCGATTTTTGGCGATAAAATCCAATTTAGAGTTCGCTCCAGAATTATATTTTTCTGGGAATTCGGTGAAGTTATTAAATGTGCCTTATTTCCCTCAGTATGGCTCAGAATGCAAAAACATTGGTCCCCTGGATCCACAGATCTGACATCAAATGAAATGTCGAATGATTCATGAGAGAAGGATAACAAAAATTTGAGATGGAACGCAAAGACTCAAAATTAGGTCCTCTTCTTTCTGCGAGATTAAAAGTGAGTAAATTGGACCTGAGGATCCCAATTATTGGTCCAGTGAGCAGAAAACAAAAAGGCAACTCTAATAAGATGGACAATGGTTTGAAATCTTTGGAAGCTTAAAAGCAAGAGAAAGGCACTTAGGATCCAGAAAACAGATCAGACACTAAGCTTGCGGAATCTAAAGAGAAAAAGTGAAAAAATAGGACAAGACCAAGATTTAAGGTCATATGAAGTAAAATTGAATAATTAAACAAATCAGAAAAAATACTCGATATTTATCAAAATTTGGTCGTTAGGAGTTTTCTTAATTAAAAAATAATAGCATGCATGAAAAAGAAAAGCCA